>JAABVA010000548.1_pt1 | contig 47023 bp, 44 predicted proteins | sample 5560331 | NCBI WGS metagenome assembly JAABVA01 (sample SAMN12812661, study PRJNA571458) | rock metagenome | isolation source: Antarctica rocks | place: Antarctica: Victoria Land, Mt New Zealand sud | collected 2016-01-07 | reverse complement strand
ATGGTCTCGCACTACTTTACGGAAGTGCCGTGCTAAAAGGCTATCGTCTGTTCCTGGGCAGTTACGAAGATGAGGATGCGCGAACCCGAACCCTTGCTACTATTGTGCCAGACACACGCGCTAATGCGGAGGTATGGGGTGTGCTATATCGTGTGCCGCGCCATGTGACACAGGAACGAAGCGATGAACCTGCACTGCTGGAAACGGTACATGCATTCCCACAGAGTGGCATGAGGGAGATGTGTGTCGAAGTGCTTGAAACGTATCGCAACCGTACCGTTTCCTGCATCACTTATGGCTATGAAGACGCCGCTATTGCTGCCCAACATCTCGCTACCGCAGAAACGCAAGATGGTCTGGCTATGTATATTCGTCGTCTTACCTCGATTGCTACCAAGCAAAAGCTACCAGACGAGTACATCAAGCAACTCCGCAGCACTCGCATCTCTACATCCATGCCGATAACCCCTTCTACCCGACATGAGCAGCTCAAAACAGCACCCCTTGTTGCAACAGCCGTGAGAACTGAGCAACATACAGAGCCGCTCATGATGTCGGTTGAGAAGTTGCCAAAAGCCCATGCACATACAGCACCGTTGCAAACGAGAAAAAGTCATCCTAACCGTTGGTTTGTGGCTTTCGCAATCTATCTGTTTTGCCTGTTATTGGCTGTGCTTGCACTAGCCGTTGTGCAAGGTATGGGTATTGCAAATGATGTGCTGAACGACAATTTTCTGTTGCTCCATGTGCCCTGGTTGGTGCTGTTATATGGCCTCCTGGGTGGTTGTATCAGCAGTATCATAACGCTGGGACGTGCATCAGTACCAGCCGAAGCACCGATTTTTGTTGTCGTCACCTGGTTTACGCGTCCCTTTGTGGGAGCCGTGCTTGCGCTCTTTGCGTATTTGTTGCTGAGCAGTGGTCTCTTTTCAGCGGTAAGTAGTAGTCCAGCACGTCCTGAGTCGCTGTTTTTGTTGGCTGGCGCGTTGGCGGGTATGTGCGAAAGCTGGCTTTTCTTGCGAAAACGCTAAAAACGGGCGACCACAAGGGAGCGCCCCTACTATAGACAGTTGATTGCAACGCAGAGGTATGGTAGGGGCGCTCCCTTGTGGTCGCCCGTTGGAGATTGGTCGCCGTTGATGTCCATTTGTAGAATACCAATCTCCTCTTGTATCTCTTGTAGCTTATTGGGTACAATGGATGGAGAGGAGCCTAATTCGTTACCTGTAGTACAAAGCTTTAGCAATGACGTGGAGGAACAGCATGGCAACGTATATCAGCTTGGTTAACCTCACGGAGCAAGGCATACGAGAGGCCAAGAACGCACCGGAACGCTTACAAACATTTGACACAGCCTTGAAAGAGGCAGGCGGAAAACTTATCGGTTTCTACCTGGTCATGGGTCAGTTCGATTATATTGTGATTACGGAAGCTCCCGACGATCAAACGGCGGCTCGCCTCATTCTCGGTACCATCGCACAGGGAAGTATGCGTACTCAGACGATGCGTGCCTTCCCACGCGAAGAGTTTGAAAGCATCGCCAAAGGGTTACATTAGTGTGTTGTACAACAAGAGTGTTTGCCGCTATAGCGGCAAACACTCTTGTTGTACAATACACTCAGCGGTTATAGGTCGTGGGTATGGAAGATGGCGCGTACAAGGCGTTCGGGGTCGTGACGTGCCAATTGATCGTCTGCCAAGTTAAGAGGCTCAATCGTCACATGAGGAACGAGGCGCAGCAACTCTGTGCGGTCAACGCGCACTGGCGCACTACCGCCCTCTTCTGCGTATTTGTGTAGCACATCCTCATCAAAAGGACCGTTGTTCACAAGTACGCGGTCAACACGCGCCCCTAGATAGCGATGAACCGTGTTTACGAAGTCAGATGCCGTATAGTGATCGGTCTCACCGTGCTTCGTCATCAAGTTACACACATAGACCTTTTCAGCGTCAGACTCACGAACCGCACGAGCGATATCTTTGACAAGCAGGTTGGGTAGCAAACTCGTATAGAGATCGCCCGGACCCATAATAATGGTATCGGCACGACGAATCGCTCTGATTGCTGGTAGGCATGCAGGCGCGTCCTCCGGTTGCAAACGGAGTTGCTGAATTGGCGAGAGAGACTCAGGATGGTTTTTGCCGCGTGTGTCGATGTCGGTTTCACCACAAATAGTTGTGCCGTCCTCTAAGTCAGCGCAGATAGTTGTTTGTGCCAGCGTGACAGGTAAGACGTTGCCAGCAGTGTTAAGCAATTCTTGGGCATCTTCAATCGCGAGGAGCAGGTCGTCAGCGTTAATATCCTGTAGTCCTTTCAGAATCAAGTTTCCCAGGCTGTGCCCACCAACACCACCCGTTTGTCCCGTTATGCCATTTGAACCATTCTGCTCGTTCGATTGCTCAAAACGATGCATGAAGATTTCACGCCACAACGCTCCATTACGCGCTAATGCGACCAGCGACATTCGTAAATCACCTAGTGGCAATTGTCGCCGGAATTCATCCATGAGCCGCCTTGAACTCCCACCGCTATCAGACATCGTAACCACAGCACTGATGTTGAACGGATACTTCTTCAAATGTGAAAGGACGGAAAAAGTGCCAGAGCCTCCACCAATGGTGACAATACGGCGTCCTGCAAATCGGTCTCCTGGGTGCTTGTTTTTCTGCACTATGTATCTCTCGCTGTGAATCTCAGGTTCGTCGTTCACAAATATATTCCTCTTAAATACCATATTTTAGTGCGATTTCAGATAGGCGTATCTCACTATTCTGTCCAGTCTATCACGGCTATTCACTCCGTGCAATAATACTCTACCCCCAAAATTCCTTTTCTATGATTTATTCTTGTGTAAAGATACTAATTGCGTTATACTGTGTGCAACGGGGATCTCTCTACCACTCTGTGGGCGCGGTGGTGGAGACGCAAGATTTCCGTTGTATTTTTCTCACACCTTTTACCTCTCTTTTTATTCCACACAGGAATGGCCCAAAAAGGCTATTGTATCTGTTGTTGAAGTGTTATAATAGACAAATATTTTAGAGAGGAGACGCATATTTATGGAGCCAAAAACAATACAAACTTCCCTTAATCGTACTCGCTTACTCCTGGAAGAGGGCAAAAATGAGGATGCGCGGGTGGTGCTAGAGGCAATCCAGGTAGATACCGAAGAGCAACAGCGTGATGTTACCTACTTACTGGGATGGTATTATGTTTTAAATAGACAATGGCACGATGCATCACAAATATTAGTCCCCCTGCTCAATCCAATACATACTGAAAATCAGGATATACAACAAGAAACGTTGGTAGAACGCGAACTCTTTGCCATTTATCTCTTACGCCTTGGTCAAACTGCCGTGGGGCTTGCTCACTATGAAGATGCTTCAAGGCACTTCTCATACTGCCTCAAAATACTTCATGATCGGCGTATTCAACTTCCCACTCTACGTATCGTGGCGCACTATAATCTTGCCATGACGTATATGATGAGGGGATCGTATGCGGCTGCTATTCGTAATTATGAGGATGCCCTACGTCTCTGCCAGCATCATCAGCTTTATGAAGAGCTTCCAAATATTCACTATGGGTTAAGCGATACGTTTCGCTGTCTGGGCAACTTCGCAAAGGCACATGAAGCGGCGAGCGAGGCATTACGTTTGTATCAGGAAAATGGGAATGAGCCATTACAATCTCGTATGCATAATGTGCTTGGACGTATTTCTCTTAAATTGGGCGATTATGACGCATCGGAAATGTATTATACGAAATCACTTTCATTGGCGATAAGCAATAATAGACCTGAAATGCTCATGCTCGACTGCACCGCTCTTGCTGAATTATTTCTCGAAAAGGCAGATATGGTTACTGCGAAAGAGTACGCCAATCGTGCTGTAGAGGCTATTGAACAGGTCGAGGATGCATTTTTGCGTGGAGTCGTCTACAATACGGTCGGCAAGATAACGTTCTCGGAGGCTCGACTCGTCGCTCAGCCACAGAACTTGTTTGATGAGGGTATCGCGTGGTTGCAGAAATCTATTGATCAGTTCCGGTTAACGCAGGCGCATGTGCATCTTGCCGAAGGATATAGCAGGCTCGCTGAAGTGTCCGAGGAATTAGGCCATGCAAAAGAGGCCGTCGCGTATTGGAAACTTGCATACGCAGAGCGGGGAAATGCAAAACGTGTACCATGTGCCAGTGTTTGACGCTTTTTGCTATGCTAAAATAGGCGAAACTTTTCAGTACAGCATGTGAACTCAACGATGTATATAGAAGGTTGTTATGATTCAAATAGATCAACGTCAACTTGGTGCATCCCCTGTCATCGTGCCCCCTCTCGGAGTCGGCGTGTGGAGTTGGGGTGATACTGGCTTTTGGAGCTACGGACAAAGCCATACTCGCGAAGACATCAATCAGGCATACAAGGCATGTCTGGATGCTGGCTTGAATTTCTTCGACACGGCAGAAATCTATGGACGTGGCGAGTCTGAGCGCATTCTTGGGGAGTGTGTTCGTCAAGATGGACGACCTGTGATTATCGCCAGCAAATTCGCGCCGCTTCCTTATCGACTCTCAGCAAAGACATTGCTCGATGCTCTGGATAAGAGCCTCGAACGGCTCGGTATGAGCCAGATCGATCTGTATCAAGTTCACTGGCCGTATACCTTGCTCGGCATCGATGCCTTAATGGATGTCCTCGCACAAGCATATCGTGCGGGCAAAATTCGTGCTATCGGTGTAAGTAACTATAGTGCTAAGCAGATGCGTCAGGCACATGCACGTCTCGCGCGTCACGATATTCCTCTAGCATCGAACCAGGTACACTATAGCCTGCTGCATCGCAAGCCAGAATCGAACGGCGTACTCGCTGCCTGTCGTGAATTGAATGTTGCGCTCATTGCCTATAGCCCGTTAGAGCAGGGCCTGCTTACAGGCAAGTATCGTGTGAGCGATGCACAGGCTTCACAACTTACGGGAGCGCGTCGCTTCATTCCCGCCTTTAGCTCTCGGCAACGTGCCAAGACAGAACCGCTGCTGCAAGTCATGGAGCCTATCGCTAAGGCGCATGATAAGACCATCGCCCAGGTTGCCCTCAACTGGCTTCTGACAAAAGATGGCAGCATCGTTCCTATTCCCGGTGCGAAAAATGCGCGTCAAGCAACAGACAATGCTGGTGCAATTGGCTGGCGTCTCACCCGTGAAGAGCAGCAAAGCATTGCGTTTGCCGCCCAACCCTGGTTATAAACAAGTATCGTTTCCTTTATAAGAATTTGTACGGGCCTGATTTATCACGCCCTCGTCCCAATATACATCTATGACGAGGGCGTGATAAATCAGGCCCGTACATGTATGTTATTATGCCTCGGTAGATGGTTCAGGCTTCAGGCGTACCAGCATGACACCGAGCCAGAGAATCCAGACTGCAAAGAGTAGGGTAGCAGGGGCCGTCAGGGGTGCCTGGCCTGATGTTGGCGCACTGGCGACACTCACGGCACTCCCGCTAAAGAGTGCTGCAACTGCAAGGGCGACATAGCCAAAAAATACCCATGCTGTAGGCCAGAGCCTACTACCAGCACGTGCGATGATCGCGCCAAAGAACAGTGTGGAGAGAGTAAGAAAGCCGATACCAACCGTATTGGTGAGAATTGCGAAAATACTGATGAAAAGAATATTCGTGTCGGAAAGCGTGGTGTTGGGTGTGACGCCATTACTGATGGTTACAAGATAGAGCGTACTTGCGACTGTACTCACGATGTAGACGACTAAGCCAATGGCTCCCGACCATGCCGCAATGACCGCGAAACCTTTGCCACGCCATGCGTAAGGAGGCATTCCGTCCGTCTCCTCTTGTACCTCCTCGTCGTCTTCGTCGTCCTCTATGATATCACCATCGTCGTCGGCATCATCCTCGATATCCTCGTCGTCCTCTTCCGCCAGTGCCTCGTCGTCTTCGCGTTCCTGCTGTCCCATCAATTCCTGTGCAATGATGATGCGGAAGAGCGAAAAGGGAAAGCTCAGGAGTAGCACGAAGGTCAGGATGAGTAGAACGCGATAGATGAGAAATGGTAGGTTGTGTCCACCGATCCAGGCAAGGTACGCTGCGAGATTACCAGCACTTGTTGCTGTCAGCGCGTTTGCGTAGCCTGTTGGGGTCAGCACAAAGGTCTGGTACGCTGGTATCCCTGCCAAGAGGAGCAGTGCGCCGAAAAGATATGATGTACCGTTGCTGCGGAGTTTGGATAAAAAACTGCGTTTCATTATAAGAGTGTGATTTCCCTTCTCTGACCTTGGTGCTTTAAATTATAGCGCATCGTGGATGTTTTAACACCATACTTTGATCAGACAATATGTCGTAGGGACCACGTTTACGGCGTCCGGGGGCGTGATTTATCACGCGAAATGCCCTCTCTCACCGCTTGAGGAAGGTTGGCGAGGATTTCATGCGATACATCGCGCGGGTGGACACGATAAATCTGGTCCCTACGAAATGGAGAAATTTGCTAGAGAAGAGAGGTGTTCTTCGTGATAGAATTATTGTGTATCCAATTCAGACAAGGAGAGAAATACTAGTGGCGATAGAGCGCATTACAATGAACGTCGAACCTGTAATATTGACTGGAAACGTTGTACGCTTAGTGCCATTACAAGTTACGCATATGGAGAGCCTGTTTCACGCGGCACAAGTCCCTACTATCTGGTCCTATATGCCGTATGATCCTTCTATTTCACTTGATGCGATGCAGGCGTGGATTGCTGATGCACTAGAGGCACAGGCTCGCGGCAAAGATGTAGTGTTCGTGATTGTCAATCTTGCTACAAAGGAGATTGTTGGCTCGACACGCTACTTGACGATTGTGCCAAAAGATCGAGGGCTAGAGATCGGTGGTACATGGCTGGCACACGCGGCACGACGCACGCCCATCAACACGGAATGTAAATACCTGTTGCTGCGCCATGCTTTCGAGACGCTTGGAGCCATTCGTGTGCAGTTTAAGACGGATAGCCGCAATCTCCCATCGCAACGTGCCATCGAGCGTCTCGGAGCGGTCAAAGAAGGGATACTACGCAACCATATGATTCTGCCTGATGGCTACTATCGCCACTCGGTATACTATAGTATTCTTGATACCGAGTGGGCGACGGTCAAAGCCAATTTGGAGAAAAAAATGCTAGTCGTCTGAATCGATCTCCACCAACTTACCCAGCAGTTTGAGTGTTATATATAGCTCCTTGAAAAACGTCAAATTGGAATGGTTAGCACGGTATGACCTTCGCGCCCGGATTGGACGAGCTGTGAGACAGTCACCTCAACGGCGAATGGCTTCTCGTAGAGTGGGCGGCGTGCCTCATCCATGAAGAAGATATGGAGGCGTTCGCGGCGTCCATTCTGACCACCTGAAAGCGGTTGCATGGGTATTGAGACCTCAGCGGCAAAACCCTCGCCTGGAATGGGTACGTCGGCTCGTTGCACAACGTAGGCATAGTTCTGGAAGATCGAGGAACGTACCTCGACATGCACAATCTCATCATGGATAATTGCGCTCAATCCCACGGGTTGTGCGCCCTTTTTGGCACCCAGAGGAGGTGTTGCGACATCACGTCCCATCAGGTGGATACGAATAGTGTAGCCCTGATTTGGCTGTATACGCAATGGTGTCTCGATCAATGCTGCTGCCGTTGTACTACGTTGCTGCTCACCAAGCAAGAAGCGTTGTAGCCGTTTGAGGAACGCCTCATCTGTAGCTTGTGACTGTGTTGACGTTACTACGTCAACTCCCTTTGATGGCCGTGTTAATGCTGGAAGAATACCGCTGATACGCTCTTTGAAACGTTGCATCATCGGTATCTCACCTGTTGTTTCCGCGATTGGTACAGGTGTCGAACGTGGCATCGGTTCTGGCAGCGACTCATTAGCTAATGGTTCATCATCAGCTAATGGTTCAGCATCGTTGGTGCTGAGTGCCTCGTCTTCCATTAGCTGTGATGCATCGGATGGCGGTGTTACAGGAGGTGCCCCATTCAGCAGCGCATCGCGAATATGTGCCGTCGAGATTGTTGGTGTATCTGCAATCGCCTCACGGACGACGGCATGTCCGTCTTGTGTCTCTGTCTGTATCTTCTCAAGCTGCCAGCGAGCCAGTTGCGATTGCAGCGAGACAATAGAGACCGTTACCTCTTCTGCTTCGTCATGCAACTCGTTCATTTCTTGCCCTTGCGCCTCGGTGTCATACTTGCCTTTTTTCTGGGCTATAGAGCGTTCTTTCCGTGCTTTAGGGGCATTTTCTAGGGCGAGCAACAGAGCCTCTTCCATCTCTTCAACACGTTTATAGCGGTCGTTGGGGTCGGCGGCTAGCGCACGTATCACGATTGCTTCGGTTGCACTCGAAATGCGTGGACTCAATTCACGTAAACGTCCCGAAGGTCGCTGCGACTTGAGCAGTTGCTCATCAGGACTGCTACCAGTGAGCAAAAGATAGAGCAAAGCACCAAGACTGTAAATGTCTGAACGTGGTACCATTTCTCCGGCAAGGGCTTCCGGTGCCATGAACCCGCTGCTATACGTGCTGTTCGCTACTGGTTTGAGGAGTGAACGTACAGGTACGGGGAGCCACGAGACCGCCAAGGCAGGGACGCCATCATAGCTACTATTACTCACGACAATTGTCGAAGGGTCGAGATCACCCAGAAGGATATAGATGGTGTGTAAGCGTCCAATCACTACACTCAAGCGATGAAGCCAGGAAAGAGCGGCCTGCTCTGGTGGCAGACCAATACCACTCTGCAGCACATCTTGTAGTGTGGGTGTATATGCCTTGCTATTGCCGTTTTTTACATCATCGGGTAGCGGAAAAGGCCAACCGCCCGCAACGAAGAGATGTTCATGGGAGTAGCGCAGGTCGATCAGCGGCATAACATCCGGGATACGGAGGCGGCGTAGCATGTCGTATTCACGTTGTACCGCTTCTAACGCGCTCTGTTTTCCATCATTGTCGAGGCTACTGATATTTATATCGCGAATGACAACCGGACGTTGGTGTAGCGTATCCATTGCCAGCAAGAGCTGTGTATGACCGCTGCGTCGAATCAGGGACGTGATACGATAGCGTTCGGAGATATCATCCGTATTCGGTTGCGTAACTGGTGTTTTGAGAGAGTCTTTATTGACACGTTTACCGCACGTACCACAGAATATGGCGTGTGGGGGAAGAACACTATTGCAGCGCGTGCATCTCATTTCTTGTGAAGCGTCCTGTGTTGCTGTTCTTTGTGTTACACTCATTGTTCTAACTTATACCTTTTATTCCTTGACAGTGGATGAGGTGTCTCTTATAAATTATATCATACTAGGGAGCCGGTGCGTAGTATTCCTATTATGATATACGTACTGGCAAGTACTTTCGCGTACTTGCCGGGAGCGAATGTGCCATATGCCTGCTGCAAAACGTGATATAGATAAAGGTATAAATCAGGGTATTTTCCTGTGTCATACCCACTTCTTGTTCATTTGTGAAGAAGCTGATAGAATACATCCCTTTTACTCTTGTCACAACTCGTTTGTTTTGCTAGAATCGCAAGTGGAATATATCACTACACACTCTACGGCTCGATTTTTTTGGGTCGTGCTATGGATGATACAATCCGTAAAGGAACTATTCAACAAGGATATAGTATTCTTCTACTCTCTCTGAGATATGAAATTACGATTCAATGTCACCTGGAGGTACTTTTTATGGACTTCGCCACCCTTGTCTTTTGGATCATTGCTGTGATCCTGGTGGGCGCAGCACTATCGGTAGTCAGTTTTCGCAACATCGTACATAGCGCACTCGCGTTGGTGGTCGTGTTTGCGATGGCGGCTGGTATTTATCTCTTGCTCAATGCGGAATTTATCGCTATTGTGCAAATCCTTATCTATGTTGGTGCGATCACTATTCTTATTCTGTTCGCTATTATGTTGACACGTATCACAGGCGTACAGAATACCAATCTCGTGAGTAAGCAATGGTGGCTGGGGGCCATCGTGAGTATCCTTGTCGGCGTGGCTATCATTTATGCAGAGATGAGCAGTCCACATGCCGTCGATACCGTCGGTACGGCAAGTGCCTTGCCAGGGAATGTCAATAACGTGGTACGCATCGGGCAACTCTTGTATAGCCCTACAGGGTACAGCTATGTACTACCGTTTGAGATTGCATCGCTGGTACTACTTGTGGCTATCATCGGCGCGATTGTCATTGGGCGGGAGGACTAATTGTTATGGGACTTACACTCAATCATTTTCTTGTTCTAGGTGCCATCCTCTTCTGCATCGGACTGTATGGTGCTATTGCCAAACGTAATGCTATCGCGGTACTTATGGGTATTGAGATTATGCTAAACGCGGTCAATATTACGCTGATTGGTTTCTCTTTTTTTAATCATGTCAAGAGTTATTCGAGCCTCTTGACTGGACAAATCTTCGCTATCTTCATTATCACTGTTGCCGCTGCTGAGGCTGCGGTTGCGTTGGCTATGGTTATCTCGATCTACCGCAAACGTGCTACAGTGGATGTTAGCGATATTGACATGATGAAGTGGTGAACGCAATGTATCAATATTCTGGGTTGATCTTATTTGCGCCACTCCTGGCCTTTGTTGTCATTGTGTTTGGAACCCGCGTCTGGGACATGTTAAGCCGTCCTCACAAGGTACATATAACAACTCACGACGAACACGGTTCACACGAAGATGAAGGTCACGAAGGGGTGCATGCTGGAGCGGAATTGGCCTATGCCACCGTTCCTGGCATCGCTAGTATGTCGTCAGACGTAGTATCAAAGGATACTACCGCACGCGCCGAAGATCGGGCTGCCGCTGAACATGGCGCGAATCTCGACGATCACGGCGAGGACGACGATGAAGACCCCAAGGTCACGCATCTTTCGATGGGAGCCGTTGTCAGTGGCTATGTCGGTATCGGTATTATGTTCCTTGCCGCAATCTACTCATGGTTTTTATTGCTCGCTTCTCTCTCTGATAAAGCATTTCAACAAACAGGTGCCTACGTCTGGTCGTATGACTGGCTCAAAATTGGAAATGTTGCCGATTACACTATTGCCTTTCATATAGACACGCTTGGGCTGGCGATGATGGTGGTGGTGACAACGGTCTCGCTACTGGTTCACTTCTATTCACAGGGCTACATGGAAGACTCGGCTGGCTACGCGCGTTTCTTTGCCTACCTTGCACTCTTTACCTTCTCGATGCTTGTGATCGTCTTTGCCGAAAACTTCCTGGTCATCTTTGTTGGGTGGGAACTTGTCGGTTTAAGTTCATACCTGCTGATTGGCTTCTGGATTAACAAGCGAGCCAAGCCTGATGAGCAACGCCCTTCGCCCTCAAATGCGGCGGTACAAGCGTTCGTGGCAAACCGTGTTGGTGACGTTGGTTTTATCATCGGTATCATGATTCTCTTCGCCAACACAGGTACCTTTGATTTCCCCACGCTCTTTCTCCGCGCGCCTCACGTCATGAGTCAGGGTCTGCTGGCAACGGCGATGATCCTGGTCTTCTGTGGTGCCATCGGTAAGTCGGCGCAGGTGCCATTGCATGTGTGGTTGCCATCGGCTATGGAAGGTCCAACTCCTGTTAGCGCACTGATTCACGCGGCAACGATGGTCGCTGCTGGTGTCTATATGGTGGCGCGTGTCTTCCCGCTCTTTGTCGATGCTGGTCCTGCTGCCCTTTTGACAGTGGCATGGGTTGGTGGCATTACCGCTCTCTTTGCGGCGACAATCGCGCTGGTACAAGCGGACTTCAAACGTGTGCTGGCCTTCTCGACGATCAGTCAACTAGGCTATATGTTTGTCGGCCTCGGTATCTCTGGTCTCGGTAACAATCCCTATCTCTACAGTACAGGCCCTGGTATGTTCCATCTCTTTACGCACGCCTTCTTCAAAGCATTGCTCTTCCTCGGTGCTGGTAGCGTGTTGCATTCTCTGCACCATGCCACGCACAAAGAGGTGCAGGATATGCGCCTGATGGGTGGCCTTGGACCAAAGATGCCAATTACGGCGATCACATGGTTGATTGCTACGCTGTCGATCTCTGGCTTCCCATTCCTGGCAGGTTTTTATAGTAAGGACACTATCATTGGTTTGACCCTACAACGTGGGCAATGGGGCTTGTATATTGTCACACTTGGTACGGCTGGGTTAACCGCGTTCTACATGTTGCGTGCCTACATTCTGGCCTTTGGCGGAACCGATGGTAAAGTTGGTGGTTTGTGGGGTGGCACCTATCGCGGTGTTGGCGAACCACGCGAGTCGCCATTGACCATGACTATTCCACTTGTGCTACTGGCTATACCGTCGATAATCGCTGGCTACTGGTTCGGTTTCTTCCAGTACGTGGGTGGAAAAGAGGGAATCGACTTTGCAGGGCTGTTTGTTGATCCGTTGACCTATATCGGTATTGCGGTTGCTTTGATTGGTCTTGGCGTAGCGTACTTCATGTATGCCCGCTTGAATCCTGAACGCTTGCACAACTTTGTAGAGAATAACGCGGCACTGCGTACTCTTCACCGCATTCTCTACAACCGCTACTATGTTGACGATCTCTATAGTCTGCTGATTAAGTACGGCGTGCTGGGCCTCTCGCATATTGAGCAAGCCTTCGATACCTATGTTGTCGATGGCATTGTCAATGGTGTGGCGCGGCTCGTCACCACGTTTGGGCGCGATATGCGCTATACAGAGACTGGTAGGGTGCAGTCCTACATGATCGGCTTCTTCGGCGGCGTCGCAGTCCTCTCGGCTGTTGTGCTTATAGTAGTCAATTACGTGGCAAAATAAAGTATTCCTTTCACTCTGCTGAGGCGAAGCCTAGACGCGAAGTGTCGTTGCAGAGTGTTTAAGGATAAAGGAAGTACAGGATCAATGAATATATTCGCAAGTGATATAACCTGGATTCTCCTACTGCCCGTAATTGGTGCAATAGGAGTCTACGCAACCCCAGTGAAAATTGCTCGTTGGGTTGCGCTCGCATTTTCTGCAATAGTCTTTATTCTCACAATGGCAATCTTCTTTCGTACACTCGCTGCTGGTAAGGGGTTCGGCGATATTCACAACCTCTTGCCTGATGCTGTGGATGTACCCTGGATCAACTTTAACGCGGGGACGTTTCATTTCAACATCCGCTACTTCGTTGGCGTTGATGGTTTGAGCCTGCCCATGGTCGTTTTGAACGCGCTGATTACCATGCTTGCCATTATCGGTGGTTGGGAGAAACCGCGCGTCAAAGAATATCTGGCGTTGATATTGTTGCTGGAAACGGGCGTAATGGGTGTCTTCGTGTCGCTCGACCTGTTCCTGTTCTTCCTGTTCTGGGAAGTGGAATTGGCACCTATGTTCCTGCTCATTGGTATCTGGGGCAACGAGGCCATCAAGCACGGTGTACCTGGACGTATCTATTCAGCATGGAAATTTCTGCTGTACACGTTCTTCGGTAGCGTCTTCATGCTGGCGGGCTTCATTTTCGTCTACATAAGGTCTGGTGGTACTTCAGCAAGACTAACCGATCTCTCGTCCCATTTGCTTGTAGGCGGTACACAGATACCGTTGCTCGGTGTGACGATGAGTTTTCAACTCATCGCGTTCTTGCTCGTCTTTACGGCCTTCGCGGTCAAGATACCAATGTTCCCATTGCATACGTGGTTGCCGGATGCACACACGGATGCACCAACTGAGGTGAGCGTCATCCTGGCAGGTATATTGCTCAAAATGGGTGCCTACGGCCTGATTCGCTTCTGTCTGCTGCTATTCCCGCAGGGTGTACACCAGTTCTCAGGTATATTAGCGGTACTCGCGGTCATCAATATCATCTATGGCGCGGGTATCTGTCTTGTGCAGACGGACATGAAGAGACTGATTGCCTATTCAAGCGTGAGCCATATGGGTATCATTTTGCTGGGTGTGGCGGCTGCGACAGGTACAGGTGACACGGCTTTCCGTATGGCGGCTCTCACCGGGGCGACGGTGCAGATGTTCAGTCACGGCCTTATCACTGGTCTGCTGTTCTTCTGTGTCGGTGTGATTTACGACAAGGCTCATACGCGCGAAATTGCCATCTTTGGTGGTGTCGCCAAACGTATGCCGATGCTTGCGACGCTGTTTACTTTTGCAGGTCTGGCCTCGCTCGGCCTGCCTGGATTGGCGGGCTTCGTGGCAGAATACATGGTGTTTACGGGCAGCTTCCAGGTCTGGACTGTGGTGACAATCGTCTCGGTCTTCACCATGATTTTGACCGCTAGCTATCTCCTGTTGATGTTGAAAGGTGTCTTCTACGGCCCGTTCAACAAGAAATGGGACTGGCTGCCCGATGCAAGCGCACGTGAACTGGTGCCGCTCTTCGCACTGGCTGCGGTGATTGTGTTTGTAGGTATCTATCCTACACCGCTTATTAATGTGATTACACCGAGCCTGAGCCAGCTTATGCACGCGGCCTCGGTTGCTGTAAAGTAGAGATGCTACTATAGGGAGTTTTCTATGCTCAAGTTGTCTGATCTCTACTTGCTCTCGCCAGAGTGGACCCTTACGTTGGTCGCTCTGGTGGTGATGGCGGTAGACTTGTTTACAAAACGGCGCGTCGTCGTGGTGGCGACTGCGCTCATTGGTCTGATTGTGCCAATTGCGCTCACAATCTCACAAATTTTTGTGCTGAATTTCTCACAGGCTAATCACGGCTTTTTTAATATGCTCTCGGTTGACTCATACGCGGTATTCTTTAAGATTGTCTTCTTACTGATTGCTGTTGTAATGATTCTGGCGTCGTATGAGTATGTCAGCAAATACGTCAAGGCCGATGGCGAGTTCTACACGCTCATGCTCTTCTCCGTCGTGGGTATGATGTTGATGGCAAGTACGACCGAGCTTATCACCATTTATATCTCGCTCGAATTGACCAGCATTCCATTGTATATCATGGCAGGTTTAATTCGCTCAAACGAGAAGTCGGCAGAGGCGGCGGTAAAGTACGTGCTACTTGGTGCTATGTCATCCGCTATCCTCCTCTACGGGTTCGCGCTCCTCTACGGTTTGACTGGCACTACGGATTTGATGGGCATTGCGACACTCATTAAGAACGGTATTCATAGTGGTAATGTGATTGTCTCGCTACAGGGCAACCTGATAGAGCTTGTTGCGGGTGTGCTAATTCTGGCAGGTTTCGGCTTCAAGATTTCTGCGGTGCCATTCCATATGTGGGCACCAGATATCTACGAAGGGGCACCAACGCCCGCAACGGCGTTTTTCTCCGTTGGCTCGAAGGCGGCTGGTTTCGCGGCATTGATTCGCGTCTTCATCGATGGTGGTCTAGGGCAGGTCAACCTCACATCGCTGGTCGTGCTTATCTCAATTGTCGCTGTATTGACCATGACACTCGGTAACTTTGTTGCTGCAGTGCAGACCAATGTGAAGCGCATGATGGCCTATTCGAGTATTGCTCAGGCGGGCTATATTCTCGTCGGTTTCGTTGCCAGTTTTGCCAGCAACAGGTCTGACGGTAACGCCGCTGTGTTGTTCTTCATCCTGATCTACGTTGTAACGAACCTGGGAGCCTTCTCTGGTATCATCGCCCTTGCCGACCTGACAGGTGGCGACCGAATCGAGGACTTCCGAGGTCTGGCGCGACGTTCGCCACTACTGGCGGCTGGCACCGCTGCATGTCTGGCTTCGCTGGCTGGTATCCCACCGTTGGCAGGTTTCTGGAGTAAGGTGATTATCTTCAGTACCGCATGGGGTCTCGGCCTGAACTGGCTCGTTATCATTGCCCTGCTCAACAGCATCGTCTCGTTGGTCTACTATGGGCGTATCATCAAGTCGATGTACTTTGATGCTCCGCTCAAACAGGACCGCCTACGAACGCCGCTTGGTCTTGGCACCTCGATCACCTTTGCTGCCGCCGCCCTCGTCATCCTGACGGTGGCCGCGCAGTTCGTTATTAACGCCGCCAACCCTGCCGCGAGCAGCCTGCTCGCATTCTTGCTGGGGAGGTAGGGGAGAAATACATACAGGGAGACCGCAAGGGTCTCCCTGTATGTATTCTACGTGTAGGGGAGACCCCATAGATGCTAACGTAAGCCAAAAAAGAGGTCTGTGGTGGGGCCAGGGCGCCCATTCGATCTTTAAGTTAACGCCTATGGGGGAGACCCTTGCGGTCTCCCTGTATATCTTTACTCTGCAAGTCCAGCATCCACAAGTGCTTTTTGAAGAAGGTCAGAGACTTTTAATACCTGCGCCCAATGATGTAAATAAGTTAAGTCAAGCGTTGTTCCGCGCACCTTTAGCACGCCAAGAATATCATTCCACTGTCGATCAGATACCTCATTGCCCATTCGATACCACTCAAGCTTGTTGAGAATGATGTCTTCTGGCGATATTAAATAAAAAGGGCGATTAGAGTCTTCGATCTGTTTGAGTTGTATATGTTGAAATTCTTCGTTATCAAATAAACGCGCTTTAGGTATAAATACGTCAATTTTTAACATTGTTTCGTAATGAATAATGTTGAATGAACTTAGGTGTTAATCGCGTCGAGTATCATGTCTGCATCAATGTAATAAGTGTCTTTCAATGTTCTCACCAATGGTGAGACATGCTGAGGTTTCAAGGCCGCAACGATATCCACATCAAGCGTGAGGCGTGGGAGTCCATGAACTGAACTAGCAACAGAACCACCAATATAGTAGGGAACTTTAAGTTGTTCTAGCTCTCCAACTATTGGCACCATTGCAGTAAGGATATCACCTGTGTTCATCCTTGTTGTCCTTTAATGAGATGCTGCTGCATACGTTGAGCTAACTCTTTGCCGTAATAAAGCTCAACGAAGATAAATGCTAACTCTTCCTCACTGACCTCTGGATGTAGTTCACGAATATTTCTTCTGGAAGCCTGAATCATACTCTGACTTAGTGAACGGACAATTCCAAAGAGCTTCGCAGGAGAAGCCTTTCTAATAAGCTCTATCTGAATCCGTTCTATTTCAGGATGAGTATCCATTGATTGCGTTCGCATATGACTTCTATCCTCTTTTACAAAAACGAAGAACGCGTCTATCTATAGCGTAATAACATCAGGTATTCTAGCTGTAGCTATCTTATCATGCTACTACTACAACGTCCACATACATAATCATAATTCGTCCCTGCCATGCTTTGCTCTCCGTCCTCGCGGCTGTTTCTGCACCTCGCGTAGATAGTGCTGAATTGCCTCGCGAGACGCATACCAGAATGAGCCACGTTTGGTGGCCTCGATTTTGCCGAGGCGAGCAAGTTGACCGAGGTAGTTGTTATCCAAACCATAAAGTTCTGCAAGCTCTTTGAGTGGCAACTGTTGTGCTGTACTTGCTTCACACGCTTCTAAATACAAATCAAGGCTATGCTCGACTGCGAGACCAACCAGGTTTACGAGGTCTGTGTAGTCGCCACGATGTGCTGTTTGGAGCGCAACAATATAGCGTGTGCGCCACTCTTTCAGTATGAGTGCAGGTGGGTAGCCATCTTGTATTAGTTGCAGATTCATGAGTAAACGCCCTACGCGACCATTGCCATCGGTGAAGAGGTGCAGTGCCTCGAAGCCGTGATGAGCAATGGCGACGCGTGTTATTGGATCGTAACGATAAGCGTCGTCGCTCGTGAGCCAGTTTACCCATTGCATCATGTACAGGGCAACATCGCGTACTGGCGGTGGAACATGGTTTGAGCCTCGTACATACACCTGAACGGTACGAAGTTGACCAGCGTCTTTGTTAATTTTGTCCATGACCAGACCGTGTATTTTCAACACGGTCTCAAGAGATAGTTGAGTCGCGACAAGTGTATCCAGAAAGTCGAATGCCTCGGCATGATTGGTGGTTTCGAGATACTCGCGTAGAGGATGTCCTTCGACCGTTACACCATACTCAAGCACCATTTGTGTCTCAGCTAGTGTCAGCGTATTCCCCTCGATAGCGTTGCTGTTATATGTGAACAACACACGAAAGTCGCCATGCAAGCGTCGTACTATATCTGATGATAGAGGACGGTAGGTATCGAGCTTCTTCTTTTTGTTAGCTAGTCGTCTAGCAAGCCTGACATCCATACGTGGTTCTTCTGCCATAACGGAAAGCCCTTTCTATTGTCATAAATATCATGATGATACGAGGAAATAATTCTGTGATATGAGCTATTTAGCAGTATTCACAGAATAAATTATATCACAATCGGCTTATCATACAGGTTTTTAACTTATTGCTTGGTAGAATAATTCCTTGACGGTGCTGGAAACATGACACATCACTTCATGTGGTCCTTGCTTGAGGAATGGGAATGGAGATGGATGTACAGGTCGCGTTCTATATCTGTAAATTGGACTGTAACCTATTGAAGGCGTATACTGTAGTAGCAATAGTTAGTCTACCTGTAAGGAGAATTGTTTGAGACAGCCATCCTCTACGGTATCGAGTGTAAAACACGTACCTGTGCTTGCTTATTGCCTGGAACCTGCTACTTTGCGCTTCTCATTCAAAACAGCCCTGATAGTTGGAACGATCTTGGCGATCATTAATCACGGCTATGCATTGCTCACAGGACACTTTACGTTTGGTGAAATCTTCCCTTTATTGCTGACGTATTGTGTCCCTTTTATTGTGTCCCTCTATAGCCAAGTGCAAGGCAAACGGCAACGTGATAGAGCAAGAATGATGGATGATATCCAGAGCAACCAGCAAAAGGTTATTGAGAAAGGCTAAGCTTACTCATTTGCTTTTCCCACTACCCATCTCATATAATATGCATAACACAAGAAACATCGAACACTTTTCCTGAACAAATAAATATTCTTTTCCGCTAGGGGCGCCGTTCCGGCTGAGATGTGAGCGCATATTGTATGCACTCCAGTCCCTATGAACCTGATCTGGATAATACCAGCGTAGGGAAGCGGTCACGGTCTACCAACAGCATTTCGCGAAGATTCTAAGGCCGCAACCTCTCTACACATCGGGGTTGCGGCCTTTTGTATGCTTTAAGGCATACCGCGCGAGGTATGGCAGAATGGACACACTCAAATTATCTGTACAAGGCGTCACAAAAACGTATCGTGACGGACGCAAACTGGTGGAGGCACTCGCCCCTATTGACTTAATCGTTGCCGATGGCGAGTTTGTGACGCTGATCGGGCCGAGCGGCTGTGGCAAAAGTACACTCTTCAATATTGTTGCAGGAGTTGACGAGCCGACCAGTGGCACCGTTGCTATTGATGACAAGGCAAGCGGCAAACGTGCGGGCTTGTCGGGCTATATGCCACAACAACCCTTGCTTTTACCTTGGCGCACCATCGAAGAGAACGTGATGCTGGGACTGGACGTGCGACATGTGCCGCGCAAAAAGGCACAGCATGACGCCCTTGAACTGCTCAAACGCTTCGGTCTGTCTGATTTCGCACAGAACTATCCCGCGACGCTTTCGGGAGGCATGCGGCAACGTGTCGCCCTGTTACGCACCGTCCTCTTCAATTCCTCATTTCTCTTGCTGGATGAGCCGTTTGGTGCCCTCGACGCCTTGACGCGGCTTTCGTTGCAGATGTGGCTATTAGACTTGTGGCAATCGCTACATGCAAGCGTCCTCTTTGTCACGCACGATGTACGCGAAGCCCTTTTGTTATCTGATCGCATCTATGTTTTGAGTGCGCGTCCTGCCCACGTCCTGCGTGTTGTCGATGTTGCTCTGCCACGTCCGCGTCGCCAGGAACATCTCGCCCTTGAACTCGCAGTACGACTAGAGCAAGAACTACTGGCCCAACTTTTGCAGGAGCAACAACTATGATTGCAAGAAGACCTACCGTATTGATGAAAAACGCGGGTTTACGTGGTGTTGCGGGCTACGGTCCCGCCTTTGTGCTGGCCTTTGCCTTGCTCGCTACATGGGAACTGCTTGTACGCGTCGGACAGGTGAGTACAGAGCTATTGCCAGCACCAACCGCGATTGTGCAAGCATTAGTGGACAATTGGGATATCATCTCGGTACATACCATGCAGACACTGCTGGAAACGGTGCTGGGGCTTGCGCTGGCAACAGTGCTGGGCGTGTTGATCGCTGTGTTGCTGGATGTATCTCCGGCAGTGCGTCGCGCCATCTATCCTCTGCTCGTCACATCGCAAACCATTCCTATAATTGCCCTTGCACCATTGCTCCTCATCTGGTTTGGTTTCGATATTGGGCCAAAGCTCATCGTTGTCACGCTCTACTGTTTTTTTCCTATAGCAGTTGCCTGTGCCGATGGCTTGTTAGGGGCCGACCCAGACGTATTGCGGCTGATGAAGAGCATGAAGGCGTCACACTGGCAAATCTTGTGGTTTGTGCGCTTGCCCGGAGCCATGCCCTCGTTTTTCTCTGGCTTGCGTATCGCCGCAACCTATAGCGTCACAGGGGCGATTTTTGGGGAGTACGTGGGAGCCTATCAAGGACTGGGAATTTTTATGCAAACTTCATTCAATTCGCACTCTGTAATTCTAGTCTTTGCGGCCATTGTCGTAACGGCAGTGTTAAGCCTCATATTATTCGGCTTTGTATCGTTGATCGAACGTATCGCTTTACCCTGGTATTACGGTGCAACCGTGAAACGATAGGTTTTTGGGAGGAACGAAGGAACGTATTGTAGGGACCGATTTATCGCGTCCTGGGGCGGGGAGGGGCAATGCGTTGGCAACGATCCTGTTGGCGACCTCTCCAATCGTCACCGACGGACTGCCCCGCCCGAACCCCGCCCAGGACGCGATAAATCGTTCCTTACAGGCGTTTCATCCTTCTCCATCGTTAAATAGAAAGGGATTTATTCATGAATTCTCGTACTCGTTTAGGTTTGAGTATCGGCTTACCCATACTCCTCATTCTTGCCATTGTGGGAGCATTTCTTGTACAGCAGAGACGCAGTGACACATCTACCGCTCAGGGTCTGCAAAAGCTTACCACAATGCAACTGGCTCTCGACTGGACTCCGAATACCAACCATACAGGTATCTATGTTGCACTAAAGAATGGCTGGTATAAAGATCGGGGAATTAACTTGCAATTGCAGCCCTATTCCAGTAACGTAACGCCTGATACGTTGGTGAGCAACGGTAAAGCCGATGTTGGTATCAGTTCGACGGAGAGCATTGTTGCGGACGCCGCCGCTAATCAACCCGTTGTCTCTATCGCGGCAATCATGCAGCACAACACCTCGGCTTTGGTGACATTGAAAAGTTCAGGCATAACGCGCCCCAGTCAGTTAGATGGCAAGACCTACGGTGGTTTCGGGGCACCATATGAAAACTCAGTCGTAGGTGAAATTATCAAGCACGACGGAGGCAAGGGCACGTTTAAGAATGTGACGCTGAACGTTGATGCGATGCAGGCTCTACAGTCGAAGCGCGTCGATTTTGCCTGGGTATTCGAGGGCTGGGAGGTCATTCAAGCCGAACGTCAAGGTACACAACTCAACGTCTTCCCCATCACGGACTATGGTGTCGCCGACTACTATACGCCGAACATTATCACTAGCCCGACCGAAATGAAGCAGAAGCCAGACCTGTTACGTCGCTTCATGGCAGCTACTGAGAAGGGCTACGAATATGCCCGTACACACGTACAAGAGTCGGCACAGGACCTGATAGATGTGGCCCCCAAGGGCACCTTTCCCGATACGGGCTTGGTTGTCGCGAGCCAGCAATACCTCAGTCCGCGCTACGCCGACAATGGCCGCAAATGGGGTACGCAAGATGCATCGGCATGGCATGGCTATCCCGAATTTATCCTCGCCACAGGAGGTGTACAGGATGCAGCAGGTAAGACGGTCAAAAGTTTGAACCTTGATGCAATGTATACGAACCAGTTCTTGTCGTGATGCTTTTAAGAAGGAAAGAGGGAAGGGAGACAGCAAGGCTATGCGGCCTTGCTGTCTCCCTTCCCTCTTTCCAGCATACAACCTGCTTCCCTATCTCTCGTATACATGATAACAACAAAAATTTATGCGTATGCTGTATATACGAGGGAGGCGCATTCATCATGAGCGATAATTGGGACCCGCAGGACCCGCTATTCAAGCAGGGGCAACCGAACCGAGAAGAGATAGATAAGCGTTTGGAAGAGGTCAAGAAGGCGTTTTCGCAGAGCGCAAATGAGGCGCAACAGCGTATCAAGCGCGTCGTCGATAAGGCTGGCAACTACTGGCAGGGCGTACAGACACAGCCGACACCCCATCAGGCAACGAGCCTCGACGAGCAGCGTATTCGCCAGCTTGCCAATCTGTGGAGCAACGAGAACTGGCGCGTTGCTAAAGACCTCGGCAGCTACATGGATATCGTCTCCTGGCACAATGATGAAGTGTGGGAAGTCACGGTACAAACGCGCTGGGAGACACGCGCGATGGAGTCCGTCACCGAACCATACACGGGCCGTTCTGCCAGCAACAAGCCACAACCCATTCTCCCAGTATGGGACTATGAACTCCCGGAAGTGACCAGCCTGAAGGCACCTTCGAGCCGTACAAAGCTTGAGGGAATGGACGAGATCACTGCATGTATGACCTGCAACGGCACAGGCCGTACTCTCTGTGCCTCCTGTAGTGGACGTGGTTGGATTGTGTGCCCTGAGTGTAAGGGGCGCACGAAAAAGAAGTGCAACACCTGTCGTGGTCGTGGCTATATTGCCGATTGGACCGTTGGCGAGAAGAAACCATTCTTCCGCAAACAGGCTGAGAATGTCGCAAGTTCGGTTGGTGAGCGTGTTTCGGATGTGTTCGAGACCATTCGTCAGCAGGGTGTACCGATTCCCAATCCCGTCGATGCGGACCCGGCCAGTAAAGGGCCAACAGTGCCGTGTCCAGATTGCACTAATGGTGAGGTCGATTGTACCTGTGGCAACGGCAAGCGTGTGTGTGCAGTCTGTGAGGGCACCAAGATGTCACTCTGTGCTAATTGTGGTGGTACTGGTAAGGTTGTGCGGCATCGCGAGATTGCACGGCGTTTCGATCTGAATGTCCAGACACGTATCGTTGGTGAGAGCGTTATTCCACAGCAACAACTGCTTCATGCAGGTGGCGAGCTAGTCTATAACGCGGAGGTCGATGATACATTCCTGCCTGATGTCGCGCCAAACAATGTGCCGATGGATGTATGGAATACTGCTATCGCACTTGTTCAGGCAGAGCGACAGGAGAAGCAACGCAGCACAACGAAGCCACTTTTCCCCAACGATAGCACGCAGTCATCGTCACGCGCAACGCTGCAGGTGGTCGAACTGGTTCGTATCCCCTATACTCGCGTCAACTATCGCTATGGCAATCAAGAATATGTCTTCTGTGCCTATGATGCCGAGGGACGCGAGAAGTTTTACGCCGACCGCTATCCAGCACGTTGGGACCGGATTGAGCGGCTGGTTAAGGCTATCTCTAATGATTTATTGACACCAACGCAATCAGGAGAGCCACAGCCGCCCAACGCAACCTATGGTGGTGGCTATCGTGTCCCCGTTGAGGTCCCACCCTACAACATCTCCGAAGAGGACGAAGAGGATACCACTGATAAACAGTAGCACATGATTGGGCATCTCCATTGAGGCCAAGTAATTCGTAAAGTGGGTCTGTGGGCTTGCCCTGTCATGCCGCCCACAGACCCACTTTACGAAACTTTTGCGCTACTTTTTGTATTGACATACTCAATTTTACATGTTATACCTGATAGGTGATAGATAAGTACGTCTATTCTCATTGTAGAGAAGGAGTAAAACGACATGGCAGGTAACAGGTGTGTTGTCTATGTAGAACCAGGCAAAGTCGCTGTACAAAGTATTGACTATCCCAAACTTGAAATTCCGGCAGGGGTACCGGGAAACGTTCGTAAGGCGGAACATGGTGTTATTCTCAAAACCGTAGCAACAAACATTTGTGGTAGCGACCAGCACATGGTACGCGGACGTACTACTGCTCCAAAAGGCCAAACATTAGGTCATGAGATCACAGGTGAGATCGTCGAGGCTGGCAGTGATGTGCAGTTCCTCAAGGTCGGCGATCTTGTCTCTGTTCCGTTCAACATCGCGTGTGGCCGTTGCCAGATGTGCAAATCGGGCAATACTGGTGTATGTCTTAACGTTAACCCTGCACGACCGGGTGCCGCATACGGCTACGTTGATATGGGCGGCTGGGTTGGTGGACAGGCTGAGTATGTGATGGTTCCGTATGCCGATTGGAACCTGTTGAAATTTCCTGACCGCGATCAAGCAATGGCGAAGATTAGAGACCTGACGATGCTTTCGGATATCTTTCCAACGGGCTATCATGGTGCGTTCACGGCTGGTGTGACAACTGGCTCGACCGTCTATGTTGCAGGTGCTGGACCTGTGGGTCTCGCGTGTGCAGCGTCGGCGCAACTGCTTGGTGCCGCCGTTGTGATCGTTGGTGATATGAACAAGGATCGCTTAGCACAGGCAAGGAGCTTTGGCTGTGAGACCGTCGATCTCTCTGCAAGTGGCGATCTGGCCGACAAAATCGAGCAAGTTCTCGGCATACCTCTTGTCGATGCTGCTGTAGACTGTGTTGGCTTCGAGGCGAAGGGTCATGGTCAGGGCGCAGTGGAGGCTCCGGCAACCGTGTTGAACGATGTAATGACCATTACACAGGTCGCGGGTAAAGTTGGTATTCCCGGTCTCTATGTCACGGGCGACCCAGGTGGCATCGACGAGAACGCTAAGGTCGGTCAGCTAGGTATGCGTATCGGTCTTGGGTGGGCAAAGTCGCTCTCGTTTGCCACAGGGCAGTGTCCAGTGATGCGCTACCATCGCCAGTTGATGATGGCAATTCTGAATGATAAGGTGCAGATTGCGAAAGCTGTCAACGCTACCGTCATTACCTTAGATGACGCTCCTCAGGGCTATCAGGACTTTGACAAGGGCGTTGCTAAGAAGTTTGTTCTCAACCCTAACGAAATGATTCCCGCGTAGACAATTCAGAGGAAATATGTCGCGGCCATCGTACACCTATGCAGGGTGCGCGATGGCCGCGACATATTTCCTCTCATGAATACATGTGGTACAATGGCATAGCTCTACATAAATACATGTTTAGATATAACTATACACCATGACACATATTTGACAAACGTGCTGCTACTTCGTTTATACAGAGGGAACGATACTATCGTCGTCACAAAAAATACTACTTACATACGATACAAACATGGCGGTTAAGGAGGATGGGGTGGCATAGCTGTATGAACTACTCGCTGCATATGCTCGCCTCGAAGAATGTGTAATGGAGACGAAACGCTGCGCCCAATGCCACAAATTATTACGCGCTGAAACACAGACATGTAGTCGCTGTGGCTATACATTTCCAGAGACGAAACGCTGGCGGCAAACGAAATCGTTGCCACGTCCATCGTTGCCGCCAGCGTCGCCGCATCGTGCTGGTCACTACTCCGGCCTGCATCCCGAAGATCAGCCCTATCAATCGAATATGATTGCCGCCCAACGCGCTCCCCTTCATGTGCCAGAAGAGATACCTTCTTTTGCTGAATCGTTACAGGGGGAGTCGGCGCAGCACGACTCTTTTTTCGATGATGACGACGAAGAGGATATCCCCACCGTGATAACGGTTCGTCAAGAAAAACCGCAGACAGAGGCACCTATACGTCGCATTGAGCCACCGCTCACTCCACGTATGCAACAGGTTCAATCAGTACCTCCGCCAGAGTGCCAGACACAGCGCGAGAAACGTCCCACGGATACCGAAGGTACACTTATTGCCCTTCATCAACCACCGTTGCAACGAAGAAAACCAGCGCGGCGTGGATGCCTCGTCCCTATTTTGCTCATGCTCTCATGCATTTTATTCCTGCTGGCGAGCGGTATTCTCGTCTATGCCTTAACGGTAAGTAAGGCCAATTCATCGTCTTCGCTGAGTATGAGTGCAAGCCCCGATACACTGCGCGTTGGCGATACAGTGGCGTTGAATGGGAAGGGGCTGGCACCAGCGACACAGATAAAATTCACGCATGACGACTCTGACGCTCCTATCTATGGCAGCATCAAACAACAACTTGAGGCTATGACCGATCATTATGGCACGTTTGCGGTCGATATGATCGTGCCCGTCGATTGGAGTCCTGGTCAACATGCTATCCATGTCACCGATGAAGCGCAACAATCCAGTGCTTCAGCCATCATTACAGTGGTGCCGCCATCGACGGCACCACCACAACTCCAGTTGCCTGTCACACATATTGATATGGGCAGTGATCGAGCTGGAACGACATCTAGTAAGCAAATTACGTTGAAAAATGCTGGCGGTGGTACACTTGCATGGCAATCGAGCAGTGACGCTACATGGCTGACCGCATCACCTATCAGCAACTCCTATGTCTTTTCTGGCAGTTCGCCGATCACGATTACCGCGAACCGCAGTAAACTCACGCCACAAACCTATACAGGGCATATTACCTTTATACAGAAGAGCAGCAACGTCACCGCCAAACTGACTGTGACGATGAAAGTGGATTCATCTCCCGCCGCCCTCAACGTCTCAACGTCCGAGTTGACATTTTCTACCACCGCTACGCAGACCGTGCCCAATCAGAATGTGACATTGCAGAATAGTGGTGGCAATGCATTGGACTGGCAGGCTGCAACGACTACCAGCAACAGTACGAACTGGTTGTATCTTGTCGGTGCATCGAGTGGACGCATAGACGCCAAACAGAGCCAGCAACTGGTTGTGGGCGTGCAAGCGCAACAACTTGCTGTTGGTACGTATCAGGGTGCAATCACGCTTACAGGAGGTGCCAGTGCTACCATTCCCGTATCGCTTACAGTAGTCGCGTCCGGCAATATTCTCGTTTCGCCGCTTGCTCTCTCCTTTACCGCGCTCACGGGACAGGCTACGACAGGCAAGACGCTGACAGTACAAAATAGCGGCGGAGAAGCGCAGAATTGGAGCGTCGGTGTTACTCCCGACAGTCAAGGAAACTGGCTAAGTGTTACACCAGCAAGTGGTACTGCGGCAGTGGGCGAATCGACAACGGTTACAGTCAATATCAATAGTGCCATCCTTAATGCAGGTTCTTATTCAGCAACGCTCATCTTTACCGGAGGTAGCCAGACAACGCCAATTCCTGTGTCACTGACAGTAACGACACCACCTGCCGCTGCGATCTCAGTGCAAGCGACCGCCCTTACCTTCCAAACAACGCAGGGAAGGGACCCCATCGGGCAATTCCTGACCATTACCAATACAGGCAATGCACTATTGAATTGGACGGCAAGCGAGAGTGGCGATGGTGCCACGTTCGCGCCGCTCTCACTGTATAGCGGGAGCTTGTTGCCGCAAACGCACGTCACTATCGAGGTCAATCCCAGCGTTTCTACCTACAAGGCGGGGACGTTGGCGACGACCATTACCTTCGCGGACAGCGATGTGGGGACAACGGTGGCGAGTCAGAAGGTACCTATCACGGTCATAATTCAGAGTCAGGCTGCGATTTCAGCATCGCCCTCGAACTTCACTCTGGATACCAGTGGTCCAGGTACAAACGTGCAGGTCGTAACCATCACCAATACTGGTTCTGCACCTTTGAACTGGGTCTCCTTTATCCACGTAGATGAGCCTGTTGGTGGCACATGGCTTGCTATAAGTGCAACCAGTGGCACACTTGCCCCCGGCGCAAGTACGACGGTTACTGTAACCTGTAGTAACACGGGTTTACAAAAGGGTACCTACTATGGTGGTTCAATTCAAATCAGTAGTAGTGCTGTGGGTACAACAGTCACGCCGCAGATGATATACGTTTCGTTCTATCCGTGATATTCATTGACGCTGTTTGGCTTCTGTGCTATATTCTGACAAGCGATAATAGCAAGAATTATTCTACTACAAATATCTTTATGGAGGTAGTTATTGTGCCAACGATAACGTTTGTGCGTGAAAATAAATCGGTAAAAGTGGCGGAGGGTGATACTATACGCTATCCCGCGTTAGAGAACGATGTAGCAGTGTATTGTGGCATCTATAAACTCGGCAATTGTCACGGTAATGGTCTATGTGGCACCGACCGTATCGCCGTCTCACCATTAGTCAACACCAACCCTCTCTCTTTTATGGAGAAGTTCTGGTTGCGTGGCGACCTCAAGAAGAATCCAAATATGCGCCTCGCCTGTCAGGTGCAGGTATTCGGTGATGTCAGCGTCGAGACTCGATGTAAATAAAGCACAAACAAAAATGGGTGTACGCTAAGCGTACACCCATTTTTGTTTGTGTATTCTAATTTCTCACGACGAAAAAGAGCGTTTGCGCGGCCTGATTCTCCCAATCGATCTCGACTTTCCCCTCGGCAGGTGAGGCGTAGACCATTGGTGTCATGCCTGTAACCCCTTGTCCAGCGGTAAGATTGCCATTTGACGTAACGATACGATAGGGAAGATTGTTCATATACCACTTGATGGTGACTTTGCCAGCCTTCTGCGGATAGACACTATAGGTAAGATAAAATGTCTGGTTGGGCTTGAACACTCTATCGGTCTGTGCTGCAATCGTCGAATTGATCAAATGTGATGTTGTGGTTGCCGACGGAATGGTATCATATGCGGGACCCTTGATAACCTGGTCCGATGGGTCTGGTAGTGTCGCACCTCCTGGAGCGATATTTGGTGGTGCAGGATTGTTGCCCGTTATAACACGACTGACCAGATCAAGCTTGCCGCTTGCCTTCGCGTAATATCCTGCGCCGCCACAAATCATCAATGTCACGATCACAAAGCTGAGCAAACCACTGATGATACGATAACGTGGAATGATGGGACGCGGTTTGGTATACATGGGGGGGACGTATACAAGGCCCTCTTCCTGCTCTGGTGCTGCAATATTGATATCTTGCGTGGGAGCTGGTATGAGCTGCATTGTATTGTTCTGCGGCATCTGCTGAAGACCCATACCGCCTTGATAGGGCACAGGTAGCAGAGAATTCTCCTGTTGCATTTGTGGCGTTTGTGACATCTGAGCAAGCGGTGGGGTCTGTGACCATTGTGGCATAGACTGCCCCTGGTGTTGCCAGGAACCGGACATCATGCCATACCCACTTTGCTGTTGAGATGAAGAAACATCTCGTTGTGAGCCAGTACCCCAGTTCGCGTTTTGCGGCATCGCTTGTATCGGAGAAGGTGCCCCACAGTTGGCACAGGGTGCCGGATTGTCAGCACGCATCAATTTACAATATGCACAAATCATATTTTTCAGCCCTCATAACCTACGGCTTTTTTTGTGAACCGCCCATTTCGTATACATTTCATTTATACACCCTTAACACTAGCATCGACACATCAAGGAAGCAAGTTATGCGTCTTTACATAGTGCAAAAGGGCTATACTACCCCACCTCCGTCTATATAAACAAACGTGTATCACTATGTTTCTTCACGAGACATAGGAGAATTGGTGCTACGTTTCTCTTGCGAGCCACGCGTAGACGTGCTACCATTTGACTATCATGCGTCTGTGCTAATGGAGAAAGAGTCTATTTTCAGCATTATGTCAGAGTCATCAGAGCAATGGTACAACCGACAGGCGGTGGAACAACTTGCGCTACACATTCCCTTCGAGCGCGATACCGCCACGAAGTCGGAGCAAATAGAGATGTTACGCGGGCTAGTCATTCATCATGGGCGAACGATGGACCCACATATGTTTGGCTTCGAGGCCCGTACAGAACTGATTCGCCTGGGCCTATGGAGTCGTATTGGACCGCAAAGTGAACAATAACAACGCTCCAAAACTATCGTCATCACGCAAACATGGAGCAAAAATATAAGATATAATGAGAGCAGTTTTTTTACTGTAAATACTACGCCAGGAGGAACTATGCAAACCAAACTTAACCCATATCTTAGCTTTAAGGACAACACTCGCGAAGCTATGGCGTTTTATAAAACTGTCTTTGGAGGCAAGCTGACGATGAGCACCTTCAAAGACTATCACGCATCTCAAGATGAGAGCGAAGACAATAAAATCATGCACGCAATGCTCGAAGCCGACAATGACATTACCTTTATGGCTTCCGACACACCGGACCGTATGCAATACACACCTGGGACGAACTTTAGCATGTCACTGAGCGGCGACAACGAAACGGAATTAAAGGGCTACTTCGAGAGGCTTTTGGATGGCGGTACAGTAACAATGCCACTCGAGAAAGCTCCCTGGGGTGATACATTCGGTATGCTCACTGACAAGTTTGGCGTGTCTTGGCTTGTCAATATCGCGGGTCAAAAAGCGTAACATCTTTGCTCGCTCCAGACCATGAAAAAAGCTCACCTTGCGGCGGGCTTTTTTCATGGTGACCTATTCCCCAAAAAGTTAAGCCTATCCTCCTCTGAGCGCATAGCCCTCTACTTCATATCTTTGGCCTTAGTTTATCTCTTTAAAGTTTCATGGATGATAAAAAGTCATCAACTTTTTTCTGGCCTATGTTCACACGCTCTGCATAGGAGAGAATAGTCTCTTTCTGTCGCGCATACATTTGCTCGACTAAGGTCTTTTTTGAAGGATCAATCCCATTAAGTCTGGATTGGCTAATTTCGTAGAGAAACCCTATCAAATCCAAAAGCTTGAGTTCCTCTTGCAAACTCTTGTCGTCTTCAATCGCAAGAGAATTCAGAATATCTGTCTGAATGGACTGAATCGCATCTTTCACGGCACTTGTTTTGAAGAAGGGCAAGATATCGCCGATTACCGCTTCATGCATATCGTGCATCAATGCTAACGTAACGAGTCGATCACGTTTTTCTGGCGGGTAGGAGTGAAATTTGGACCAATAAAGTACAAGGAAAGCAACAGCGAGAGTATGTTGACCGACATTCCATGAACCAAAGCCCGAAACACTGTATGCTCTGGGGATATTGAAAATGTTCATGAGGAAATCCAGGTTAGGTTGCTTCGAGACCTCTCCCAACATACCTTGAGGAGTAAAGATATTTTCGTAATCAATGCGTTCTTCCATAGATATACCTCTTCCTTTTCTTTCTATTCGTATCAATGACCATTATATAGGCGATTGATTGCGACCGCCACCCTTAAACTTTATGATTGTGATAGACAATTGACAGTGAACAAGACCAGACGAAATATGCCCTTAAAAAGTGGTATACTCAAGGCAAGGAAATAGCCTCGCAAGTCACAAACACGAACAGTGGTTATGACATCACAACTGATATCATTGACATCTTACAAACGTTTACATAGCTTTACGCTGATAGATAGCAGCGTTGCCATCTAGCAGTAGGAACAGCGTTGTTAGGCAAGAAAGAGGAACTCGAACAATGGTACTTAAAGATACACTGCTGTATCTCGCACAGAACGAAAATATACGAAATTTTGTGGTACACAATAAGGCAACGCGCGGTGTCTCGCGCCGTTTCGTCGCTGGTGAAGCCCTTGATGAGGCGGCACAGGCGTCAAAAAAATTGAATCAGCGTGGCATACGTGTCGCCCTCGATCTGCTTGGTGAAAACGTTGCCGACGATAAAGAGGCTCAGGCTGCCGCTCGTAACTATATTGCTGCCCTTGACCATATTAAAGAGACGGGCATAGATGCAAACATCTCCATTAAACTCACCGCGTTAGGACTCGACATCTCACAGGACCTGTGCGAGCAGAATGTACGCGCCATTCTCGAACATGCTCAACAACAGGGAACATTTGTGTGTATCGACATGGAGGGTGCGGACTACACAGAGCGTACCGTTGCTATGACGCTCCGCATGCGTGAACAGTTCGAGCTGGTCGGGACCGTCATCCAATCCTGCCTCCATCGCAGCAAAAACGATATCGAGCAACTTATCGCGAAAGGGGTACGGGTGCGTCTCGTCAAGGGTGCGTACAAGGAACCTGCCACCATTGCTTTCCAGCAGAAGGATGAGGTTGACCAGAACTATATGCAACTGATGCTCATGCTGCTTGCACGTGGCAACTATCCTGCCATTGCCTCACACGATCAGGGCATTCTCGACGCTGCAACCACGTTTGTACGCGATCACGGTATCAGCAAAACAGCCTTCGAGTTCCAGATGCTCTATGGGATTCGCCGTGACCTGCAAGACAAGCTGGTGCAACAAGGCTATGATATGCGCGTCTACGTTCCCTATGGCTCGCAATGGTATCCCTACCTGATGCGCCGTATGGCTGAACGACCTGCAAACCTTATGTTTGTCATGAGCAACGTATTGCGCTAACACGTCGTCACGCGGTGAAATAGACTGCGCTGAACAGAAAAAACTGTAAGTTTCATCGTTTTCTTTTGCAGAAGTTTGTTCAGCAGGTTCATAGAATTCGCTCTATATGTTCCTAAAGCGATGCCATATACGTTGATAGTGTAAGGGCTACTAGCATCTTTCGTAACGAACTGAGAGCAGTATCGCTGACAAGGACACTGCTCACTTGTATGTACATCGCTCACTGGAACATAAAAATATAACAAGTGCGTAAGGGGGAACACAATATGTCAGAGAAGACACCAGACCTGTTTAATGTCGAGGATGAGATACTCGTCGTGTCTATTGCTGCAAACCCGATAGATAAGGATCACTCGCTCGTATTCAAATTTGGCGAGCAGGCGGCAACCTTGACTGCACAGGCATCGTTAGACCTGCTGCAGTGGCTGTACGAGCGTCAAGATATGTTTTATCGGCTCGCCCACGATCTGCCCGACCCATCAGATGTCACTCAACGCCTTCCAAGAATAACCGCATTCAAGGAGAATCTGCCGGGTGTACGCTCTTCCACAGGCGCATTAGCTGCCCGAAAGAAGGGCGACGATATGGATGTAAGCCTTGCCGATATGCTACCCGACGACTTAAACGATAAGTTTTATCAGCGGCGCGAAGAGTAAGTTTCCATTGTTCCTTCTCCCCTCCATATCGTACAATGGCATGAAGCCAATTAACGTACACAACTTCTATGGAGGGACATCCATGTCAGATATACAATACAAACACACAAATCATCTCATTGATGAGACCAGCCCGTATCTTTTGCAGCACGCACACAATCCTGTAGACTGGTATGCATGGCATGATGAGGCACTGGAAAAGGCCAAACGTGAGGACAAGCCGATTTTGTTGAGCGTTGGCTATTCCGCGTGCCACTGGTGCCATGTGATGGAACGTGAGTCGTTCGAGAACGAAGAGATCGCTGCACTGATGAACCAGAATTTTGTCAATATCAAGGTTGATCGTGAGGAACGACCCGATATTGATAGTATTTACATGCAAGCGGTGCAGGCCATGACGCAACAAGGCGGCTGGCCTATGACGGTCTTCCTCATGCCCGATGGTCGCCCCTTCTATGGTGGTACCTACTTTCCGCCCAACGACCGCCGCTACGGGCCAGAAACCATGCCCGGCTTCTCCACAGTCCTTGCCAGTATCGCGCACGCTTATACGCAGAGTCGCAAGGAAATCGAAGAGCAGGCGACGCAAATTGCCGACTACCTGCAACAGCGTAGCGATGCACCGCTACGTAGGGCCGGTTCTGAGCTTCCTGCTGGCACTCCTTTCTCACTCGACCGGTTCAGTAAGGCTAGTAACTCGCTAGCCAAAGATTTCGATACCACCTATGGCGGCTTTGGGACCGCTCCCAAGTTCCCCAGCACCATGTCGCTTGAGTTGCTGCTCCGCATTTCCCAGCATCGGCTCAAGGGCGAGGTTACGACAGCAGCAGAGATACCCGAACTTGAGATGGTCGAGCTATCATTACGTAGTATGGCGAACGGCGGCATCTATGATCAATTGGGAGGTGGCTTTCATCGTTACTCTACCGACAAAACTTGGCTTGTGCCACACTTCGAGAAGATGTTGTACGATAATGCGCTGCTCAGTCGCGTCTATCTGCACACCTACCTTGTGACGGGCGTCCCGTTTTACCGTCGTATCGTCGAAGAGACGCTGGACTACGTTGTGCGCGAAATGACCTCACCGGAAGGCGGTTTTTATTCGACGCAGGACGCTGATAGTGAAGGTGTCGAGGGCAAGTTCTTTGTATGGACACCAGCCGAGATCGAGCAGGTCCTTTCGGCAGAAGATGCGGCCCTCTTCATGCCGTACTACGATGTGACCAAGCGTGGCAACTTCGAGGGCAAGAACATTCTCCATGTGCAGCCACGAGTGCGTGACACCGATGAGACTCTGGTAAGTGATGAGGCTTTGGAAGAATCGCTCAAGCAGAGTCGCGCCTTGCTTTTCCAGGTTCGTGAAAAGCGTGTCAAGCCCGCACGCGACGAGAAAATATTGACCTCGTGGAACGGCCTGATGCTACGTAGCTTTGCCGAGGCGGGGCGCTATCTTGAGCGACTCGATTATATTGAGGTTGCCACGAAAAACGCTGATTTTTTGCTACGCGAATTGCGGAAAAATGGGCGACTGTTGCGAACCTACAAAGATGGTCGTGCTCATCTGAACGGCTTTCTGGAAGATTATGCCTTTCTTGCCGATGGCCTGCTCGCGCTCTATGAGACCACATTCGAGCCACGCTGGTTCGCAGAGGCACGCGCCTTGATGGATTCGGCTATTCCTTTGTTCGCGGATGAGCAAAACGCTGGTTTCTTCGATACAGGTAGCGACGCCGAAGCGTTGATTAGCCGTCCAAAGGACATCATGGACAATGCGACCCCGGCAGGAAATAGTGTTGCCGTCGATGTCCTATTGCGACTCGCCGCCTTTATTGGCGAACAAGCCTATCGTCAGCGTGCAGATGACTACCTGCAACCATTAGCGGACGTTATGGTGCAACATCCACAGGCGTTCGGGTATGTCCTCGGTGCGCTCGACTTCGCGCTCTCGCCTAGCAAAGAGATCGCAATTGTCGGTCCCCTGGCAACTGATGACACCCTTGCACTGTTAGAGGTTACGAACAAACAATACCTGCCGAATAGTGTCCTGGCATACAGTGTTCCAGGCGATTCACAGGCCGCGCAGGTCGTCCCCCTATTGGCGGACCGACCTCTGAAAGATGGCAAAGCAACGGCGTATGTATGTCAAAACTTTGTATGTCAGTCTCCCGTGAACACCGCCGAAGAGTTAGCGAATCTTTTGTAGGTGCCTAATTTATTACGCCCTCGTCCCAATTGTCAACGGGGACGAGGGCGTAATAATTCTCTTTAAGCAAATAAGAAAGGAATCAAAAAACCAACGGACGCCCACAAGGGGCTACCCTACTATATGACGCTAGTACGTGCTACGCACGTTGTCTATAGTAGGGTAGCCCCTTGTGGGCGTCCGTTGAGTTACCAGATTAAATTTTCAAACAGCATAATTAGGCCCCTACATAAATTTCTGTTCATCCCCATAAATAAGCGTCGCGCCACCTGTCGCGAAATTGCGTACATCGCGCCCAACGGCCTTGCCTTCGGGGGTTGACATCAGCGCGTCGAAATCCTCGCGTGTATCGGCATACATGGCCGCCATCTGATAGTATGGTGGTTGTTCGCCGCGTGGTCCTGGAGTAAACTTTGTCACGCTCAACCCCTTGAGTCCCTGAATCTTCTGCACCAGCGGCGTGTGTACCTCTGTATAATAGCGGTCGAACTCCGCTACATCTTCCGGGTGTCCATAGAGGACGGTCAGTTGGAACATTGCAACATTCCTCCCTTTCTTGACGGATACGTGCGTATCAGTTACATCGTTGTATGATCGCGTCACCCCCTTGATATTACCACATAGCACGATATATTTCTTTGCAGAGTTTTATTCTTGACGCTTTTAACAATGCAATAATCTTGTGTTAACACAAGGGGTATATTCTCAGATTGGGGAAGGTTTCCCCATGTGTATCAATAATGATATTGTATGCGAAAAGAGGAAAAGCTAATGGTTACAAATCTCCGCAGAGGAGCAATTGTATTTTTTGCTCTGCTCTGTATCGTAGCCCTTGCAGTGTTTGGTTTCGCCGCACCAGGGTCACGCGGAGCGAATGCACAATCAGCCGCTTACCCGGCACCAAAGGTTGTGGCACTTCCTGGCTACGTTGTGAAAGTATTTGCTAGAGGCACTGCTTCATATCTGAATCCCGACTCGGTAGAGGTCGATGGCAAATATGTCTTCGTCGGCTACCAGAACATCACTGCTCCAGATGGTAGCGATGGTAAGACAAGTACTATCGTGCAGTACAACCTGAATGGTCACGTTATACATACCTATACTGTTCCTGGTCACTGCGATGGTTTGCGTCTTGATCCTACGACTCACCTGCTTTGGGCCACCTCTAATGAGGATGCCAATCCAAAACTTGAGACGATTAATCCTGAAACGCATGTCATCACGAATTATCAAATTTCAACAGGTCCTCATGGTGGTGGTTATGACGACCTGGCCTTCATCAATGGCATGGCCTTCATCGCAGCCTCTAACCCAACTTTGAACAGTGCTGGCGTCAACGTCTTCCCCTCGGTCGATAAGATCACCTTGAGCAACGGCAAGGCCGTTCTGACACCTATTCTCTACGGCAATTCAACGGCAATTGACACCATTACCAACCAGAAGGTCACGCTCAACATGACTGATCCCGACTCGATGTCAATTGATAATCAAGGCAATCTCGTACAGGATGATCAGGGCGATGCACAACTCATCACCATCCACCATCCTGGTACCACCCAACAAACAGTCACACGTACCACTGTTGGCACACAGGTTGACGACACGACCTGGATTCCAAAATCCGAGGGTCGTTTATTGATCGTCGATACCAAACAAAACGCCATCTACGCGGTCAGTATCAACAAGACTGACTTCATTCCTGGTACTGTCTACACCGAAGCTCCTGGCGACTCTGGTGTTGCGGGCTTCGTTGGCATCCTCAATCTGAAAACAGGCTCCATCACCCCTGTTATCATTGGTTTGACTAGCCCATCAGGTCTCGGCTTCCTTCCTTACGAATAAGCAAGAGACCGACATTTACATTGGAAAATAATGTATGTAGGGGACTAATTCATTACACCCTCGCACGGCTTGTGAAGCGTGACGAGGGTGTAATGAATTAGTCCCCTACAATTGTTGTGGTAGCGAAAACAGCATAAAATATGGTATCCTTGTAAAGAGCAAAGAAAGAAGTTCTGAAGGATACAGAGACCACCACCCACTGGGCGACTGATTCTCTATCATCGACGGCGATGATCTCCTCCACCAAATCACGACAGAAGACAACAGCAAGACAACCTCATGTCGCTCACCGTCTTCTGTTTTGTCGTCTTCTTAACTCGAATTGTGTGAACGATGTTCGCTGGCGATTTGTGTTAAGGAGTGTCTACACTGTTTCATTTAAGAACAAGTGCTGTGAGCGGCTTCCTTTTTTGGAGTGTGTATATCGAGAAAGGAATAGCGTGTGTCCTCGACCTCATCATCTAAAGTTGTATCAAAAACGTCCCTGTATGCCGATACCTGGCAGGAAAACCTGCGTATCTATGTTCGTATCTTTGGCTTATTACGTCCACACTGGCTCCAATCTTTTGGTGCCGTTGCCTGTCTGGGACTCTCAACGGGTCTATCATTGATTATTCCCTGGCTCATCGCCTATGTAATTCAAGCTGGCTTGCAACACGGACAATTGAGCAATCTACTTTTTGTCGCTGCTGCAATTTTTGTGTCAAGTGCCTTTCGTGGCCTTTTTGCCTATGGGCAGGGCTATCTCTCACAATCGGTCTCTAACCTTGTCGCCTATGACCTGCGTAATCAGGTCTACGACCATTTACAGAAACTCAGCTTTGCCTTTCATGATGAGTCTGAGACGGGTCAGCTTATGTCACGCCTGACCGTCGATATCGAGGCGGTGCGAAACTTTATGACGCTGGGCCTGTTTCGTTCGCTCTTGACCCTCATTACCTTTGTAGCAATCACCGTTATCCTGTTTCGCCTGGATGTCTATCTTGCGTTGGTTACGCTGATAAGCGTACCTATTCTGCTCTTTCTCTCGTTTCAGGTCGCGCGACGCCTACGCCCGATGTGGATGAATGTGCAGAACGAGAACGGAGAACTCGGTACCGTCATGCAGGAGAGCTTGAGCGGCGTGCGTGTCGTCAAAGCCTTCGCACGCGAAGAATTTGAAATTGCCAAGTTTGGCGCGAAAAATCAGGAGCTACGCACACTGAACATGTCGGCCATGCGCCTCTCAGCCTGGAATCAGCCGCTGATGTTGCTTGTTATCAACATCATTACGGTGTTGGTAGTGTGGATTGGCGGTGCCGCCGTCATCGGGAATCATTTAAGTCTTGCTGTACTTGTGGCTGTCTCACAATACATTTTGCTACTCAATACTCCTGTACGCGCCTTTGGTTTCATGGTGACATGGTTTATGCGCGGCCTCTCCGGTGGCGAGCGCATCTTTAGCGTTCTCGATATACAATCAACCATTACCGATGCGCCACATGCCCGCACACTCAAAAATGTTCAGGGCAATGTCGCATTTGACCATGTATCGTTTGCCTACACCACAGGACCAGAGGTGCTACACGATATCACTATCGACGCGAAACCTGGGCAGATTGTCGCCTTACTGGGTGCGACTGGTAGCGGCAAAAGCACAATTTTGAGCCTGTTACCACGTTTCTATGACCCCACGAAGGGACGTATCACCGTCGATGGGAACGATCTGCGCGAGGTAACGCAACGCTCTCTGCGCCAAAATATTGGCCTCGTACTACAAGATGTGTTCCTGTTCAATGCTACTCTGCGCGATAATATCGCCTATGGTGTTGCCAACGCAACGGATGAACAGATCACCGCCGCCGCGAAGGTTGCGCGTATCCATGACTTTGCCCTCACATTGCCTGATGGCTACGATACATGGGTTGGAGAGCGTGGCGTGACGCTTTCCGGTGGACAAAAACAGCGTGTCGCCATTGCGCGTACTCTGTTGCTTGATCCACGTATCCTTGTACTCGACGACTCTACATCGAGCGTGGACATGGAGACCGAGTATCTTATTCAGCAGGCACTCGACGCCGTAATGCATGGCCGTACCACCTTTGTTGTCGCGTCACGACTGCGTACCATCAAAAATGCCGACCAGATACTTATCCTCGACAAAGGCAGTATCGTCGAGCGTGGTACTCATGAATCGCTGCTCGCGTTGGATGGAGCATATACACGTCTCTACGATCTGCAACTACGCGAACAAGAGGAGTTCGAGACGCGCATGCTCTCAGTCGAAAATTCACAGCCCAACGAACCCCTGTACGGGTCTGATTTATCACACCCTGATTTATCACACTCTGATAAACGCGAGGTGACACGGTGAAAATGCTAAAATCCACACGCTCAGCCGCCATGGATGATTTCATGGCGCATCGTCGCAAAAGTCGATTGCGCGAAAACAGCCTGGAAAGTTCGGACGAAAACATCTCAGGCAATTTTAGTTGGCACTATATCAAACAATTCGGCCCATACGTTGCCCGCCATCGTGCCGCGACATTGGCAAGTCTTGTCCTGATGCTCGTCTATACGTTGCTCAACCTGGCAAACCCATACTTCATTGGTGTTGCTATCGACTCCTTCATCACTCATAAAGATTTACATGGACTCGCCGTTATTGGTATTGTCCTGCTTGTCATCAATGTGTTGATGTGGCAGGCGCAATACTGGCAAGTCTGGAGTATGTCATGGGCGGGTCAGCAAATCCTGTTTCAGCTTAGTTCGGACATGTTCACGCATCTACAGCGGCTCTCGCTCAGCTTCTATGACCGCACCCAGATCGGACGCGTCATGTCACGCCTACAAAGTGATATTGATGTGTTAGAGTCGATGCTCAGTTCCGGTCTGCTCTCCATTCTCGGCTCGATGATATCGCTATTCGGTATTATCGGTATCATGCTTGTGATGAACGTTTCGCTCGCGTTGCTGTCCTTTACGGTCTTACCAATCATGATTGCTATTGCCGCCTTCTGGCAACGCTACGCCCAGCGTTCGTTCCGCTTGACACGCTCTGCCATCTCGATGGTGAATGCGACATTGCAAGAGAACATTTCCGGTATGCGTGTCATTCAGAGCCTTGCACGTGAGGACCGCAACCGTGACGAGTTCGACGAGCTAAACGCCTATAACCGCGACACTAATCAAGAAGCGAGTCGTGTGGCTGCACTGATTTTACCCCTTGTTGAAGTGGTAGCCGCGCTCGCCATTATGATTACTGTTGTCTATGGTGGTATTCTGGTCTCGCAAAGCAAGTTACAGGTCGGTGTACTGGTCGCGTTCACGCTGTACATCAATCGTTTCTTCGACCCCATTCGTGAACTTAGTCAGCAATACACGCAGTTACAACGGGCAGGTGTGGCGGCGGAGCGCATTTTCCAGATCATGGAAGTGCCCGTCGAAATCACCGATAAGCCTGATGCGAAGCCATTGCCACAGATACGTGGAGATGTCACCTTCGATCATGTCTCGTTCGGCTACCTCAAGGATGTTCCTGTCTTACGTGACTTCAACCTCAAAATAAAAGCTGGTCAGACCGTTGCTATCGTCGGTCCCACAGGTGCAGGAAAGAGTACTATCGTTGGCCTGTTGACGCGCTTCTACGACATTCAAGAGGGGGCAATCCTGATTGATGGCTACGATATTCGCGATGTAACACAGGCATCGCTACGAAGTCAGATCGGCATCGTTCTACAGGAGCCGTTCTTGTTCACAGGTACCATCTTTGACAACATTCGTTACGGGCGGCTCAATGCAACGGACGAAGAGATTCAGCAAGCGGCACGTATCGTTGGGGCGCACGACTTGATCGAACGCTTGCCCGAAGGCTATAACACGCTTATTCGCGAGCGCGGACGCAACCTCAGCGTGGGCCAACGTCAACTCATCTCGTTCGCACGTGCGCTCCTGGCCGACCCACGTATCCTCATCCTCGATGAGGCAACGGCGAACATCGACACCTTCACCGAACTCATCGTGCAGGAAGGACTGAACACGCTCTTGAAGGGACGCACCGCCGTTGTGATCGCGCACAGACTCTCGACCATCAAGAACGCCGACAACATCGTCGTCGTGCAAGCTGGTCACATCGTCGAGCAGGGCACGCATAACGAACTCCTGCAACGTGAAGGTGAGTATGCAGCGTTGTACTCGATGGGGTTCCGGCATACAGCGTAAACCATTTGTATTGCATGGTTAATGTTCATTTGACGTTTTTTCGTAGGGATCAGATTTATCGCGTCCGAGGCGCGAGATACGCTCTCATACAATTTGTAGTCACGATTGAGAAGGATTTCGCGTGATAAATCATGCGTGGACGCGATAAATCTGGTCCCTACGAATAGCTTTATTGATGATATAATTCTGTGAAAGAAGAGAGGCAGCTATGCAGTCCAAAGACATTGTTTTATCCCTTAGTGTTGGCCTCATTACCGCCATTGTAGCTTTTGTTACTTCCGCCTATATGCTAACACCATCCCCAGGATTAGGTCTTAACCTATTTAGAGCTGTAGTTTGGGGGATAATGGGTGTACTACTGATGATCACTTTGACGAAGCTGAAAAAGCAATAAATGCTCTGAAAATGAGAGGACATGTATACAAAATGAATAAAAAAATACAAGAAGCATTGACTCCACAAAAGTTATGGCAACGCTCCGCGTTCTCCTTCATAAGCATTGACAGTTTCGCGAGTTTTGTAAGTGTTTGGAGCCTTTTTAGTGCTGGTAGCCTTGTGAGCATTGGTAGCGCAGGAAGTATTCTTAGTATTGGAAGTACGGGCAGTATCCTCAGCATCGGCAGTGTTGGTAGTATTTTGAGTATCGGGAGTGCGGGTACTATTCTAGGTATCGGCAGTCATAGCGTATTTCCGCGTAGGAAGCACCACGATTAGCATATATCATTTTGTGAAGGTCAAGGCAGGAGAAAAATAATTCAATGTCTTTCGATCCCTCCATTGACAGTGTTGCTATATTACTTGCCCCTCTTCCCACAATATGGGGATTTTGTGGCGGCTGGGCGATTGATCTATTTCTAAATCGTGTTACTCGTCCACATAAGGATGTTGATGTCGCTATTTGGCGCACTCACCAGCAAATTGTCTTTGATTTTCTGCGTCAGCGAGGTTGGACGCTAGAATTAGCAGAAGATGGGCAACTTATCCCTTTACCAGAAGGTGAGTATATCACTTTACCCTTCCACACAATCTGGTGCCGCAACACAAATTATTCGCCCGACTTTTTAGAGATATTGCTCAACGAGGCGGAAGAGGACAAGTTTCTCTTTCGTCGCGACCTTTCAATCCAATATCCGCGCAGTCAGACATTTATGATATCGCGATCAGGTCTGCCGATTCTTGCACCAGAGATAGCTCTGTTATATAAATCAAAGTCACCTTCACGTCCGCAAAATGTCGCGGACTTTCGATCTGCTCTTCCTGCGTTGAATGCCCCGCAACGACAATGGTTGGCACAAGCCCTATACAAACTTTCTCCTGAGCATCAGTGGTTGAAAGAGTTAGCCAAGCAGCAATGATTAAATCATATACCACTACAACCTTCATCATGCATAATTCGTATCGCTATGTAGTGGCCTGAACAGAAGTAAAGAAGCAAGAAAGCAAGAAAGCACTATGAACGAAAAGAAACAGCCCTCCACGATCAAGACAATCGCGTGGATTTATGGTGTTGTCGGCGTCTATACCGCCATCTCTATCATCGGCCCCGTTTTGCTCGACAAAGTATTGCAGCGCAACGAACGCGACAAAGCACGGTAGACGGACGGGCGACCACAAGGGTAAATACTGTTCAAATAAGAAGAATGGTATACATCTACTCACAACGGACGCCCACAAGGGGCTACCCTACTATACGACGTTGGTGCGTGCGAAGCACGCCATGCCATGTATAGTAGGGTAGCCCCTTGTGGGCGTCCGTCCGTCTGACGTGCCACAGCATTGTATATAGTAGGGGCGACCCTTGTGGTCGCTCGTTACCAGATGAAAAAATGAAAGAGCATCATTTACAATTGACTGTCCACAACCTTGTAGGTATGGCTGATCGTGGCGGTTTTGCTCAACATTGCCTCTACCCCGCAATACTGCTTTTCGGACAATTCAATCGCTCGCTCTATCCACTTCACCTCTAGTGCGTTACCTGTAAACATGTGTTGAATGGTGATGTCCGTAAACACTTTCGGGTGCTGTTGCGCTCGCATACCATGTACCTGTAGTTCATAGCCCGTAACCTCTTGTCGCTGCTTGCGGAGAATGGAGAGGACGCTGATACCTGTGCAGCCAGCAAGGGCAACAAGCAGCAGTTCCATCGGGCTAAACCCTAGACTCGTTGCACCCTGTCTTTGTTCATCGAGCATATCGACCGTCACACTGTGACTGGAGCCAGCGACGATCTCGAAACGCAGAGCTTGCTGTAAGCGGGCTGTAGCGTCCATTTCATTCATGAGCAGAGGTTTCCTTTTATGCGAATGCGACTTTGAGCGCAGCAGCAGCCTCCGCTATTGCTACCTTCGCCTGATCCATTATATTTGCCTGACTAAAGAAGCCATGGATCATGCCATTGTAGCGCGTCGTTGTCACCGAGACGCCAGCCTCTTGCAGACGAGTTGCGTACATCTCGCCCTCATCACGTAATGGGTCGTACTCGGCTGTTATGACGAGCGCGGGCGGCAACCCATGCAAGTCTTTCGCTCGCAATGGAGCCATGTAGGGATTGTTCGCATCCTCTTCGCTATTGGCATAGTGGTTCCAAAACCAAATCATTGCATCTCGTGTTAGAAAGTAGCCATCGGCGTTCTCGCGAATAGAGGCAGTTCCCGGAATGTAATAATCGGTCGCTGGATAGACCAGTAGCTGATAGACGATGTGTGGTCCCCCCTTCTCTTTTGCTATCAGTGAAACAACGGCTGCAAGGTTGCCACCAGCACTATCACCACCAACCGCAACACGCTCAGGTTTGCCGTTGATACGCGCGGCATTTTCTGCGACCCATTGTGTCGCGGCATAGCAATCTTCTGCCGCCGCTGGAAACTTATGTTCGGGTGCGAGTCGATAATCGACGGAGACGACGATGCATTGTGCTTGATTCGCCAGCGAGCGGCATACACCATCATGTGTATCGAGGGAACAAATTACCCAGCCACCGCCATGAAAAAAGACCAGTACAGGAAAGGGACCATCGCCCTCTGGCGTGTAGATACGTACAGGTAGCTCGCCAGCAGGTCCGGGAATGGTGCGGTTCTCGATCTTGTGAATGGGTTCTGGCGGCCCATCTAGCTGTCTACTCGCCTCTATCATGGCACGAGCTTCGGCAACCGTTTGCGTATGCACCGATGGCACATTCATAGCGGCGAGCATATCGAGGAAAATTTGTGCTTGTGGGTCAACTGGCATATGTGTTTCTCATCCTTCTTTGATAGTTAGAAGCCACCTGGAATGGCCTTCGCATCGACAATAGCACGGCTCAAAGGGCGCCCAAGCTCGCGTAGACGGTCACATTTCGCGTCACCGAGATGCTGCCACGGAGCGAGTGCAAGCTGGTCGGTGAGTTGCTCAACACTGTCACGATGCGCCTTGCCCTCGTCTGTTAATGTATTCTCAGCAGTGAGCCAGCCACGTTTCCGTAAATTCTGCGTGGCGGCATCCCACTCTTCGTCAGACCAGCTTCGAGTCGTTTGCAGTCCCTGCCGTGATACCTCTCCTGTTGCGGCATGCATAACAAGAGCTTCACATGGTCCAACACCATCGGCGAGCAACGCAGCTACGTGACCACCAAAGCGAAACTCACGTAATAGTGTGACAGCGTGCCATAAGATCATATGCGGCTCTGTAGGCCATGCGAGTGTTGCGTGTGCCGCATAGGTGATACGACCCGGAAGCGTACAACCATCGCTGGCCTCGCGTGCGAGTTGTGCTGCCTCCGCCACCTCTGGGCTGTTGACATGTTCGCCTAAAACGCGACGGAGGGCGGCATCGGCGGCTCCGTAGCGTGCGTCGATAAGTTGTGCGGGCGTAGCACGTTGCCACGCGGCAGGAATGGCACTACGGACAAGGCCAGGATTGAAATTGTAGAATGCCGAAATAATCATCTCAGCCGAAACCGCGCCCATTGCCGCACCACGCGAGGCGAAATAGCCCATACGTCCACCAATACCGAACGCCTTGTATGCCTGACTTGCCTCTGGTACGAAATAAATCATCGCGTGATACGGCTCTAATGCACGGTACAATTTGCGTGCGACAGTTGCATCCATGATGTATAGCTCCTTTGCTCTTAATGATGACATAGTACCACGTATTCACGCACGGTAGCTTTCTGCAAAAGTGGAGAACTCCTCTTACAGTACTTATCTGAGTTTTTCTATAACCAAAAGCGAAACTGTACAGTAGGGTTGGTACGTATAACAGGTAAGATGCAAACTTTTTTAACAGGGAGGCATCAATGCTGCTCATTCATATAGAGAAATATAATGAGTAGCTCAGTAAAGGAGATACACAATGTTGGTATTATCGCATCTACTGGCGGACCCTATTAGCATTAGAATTGGCAATAGCGTTTTTAATATTGGCCTCAATTTTATTCTCTACCTCATTATTGCAGCACTCGTGGGTATTATCGCGGAACGTATCGTCAAATCGACTCTGCCGTTCGGCGTTGTCGGGGCAATTATCGCCGCCCTTATTGGCGTCTGGTTGATGACGAATGTGATTCAGATTGGGGGCCTTGGTGACATCTACCTGTTCGGAGTGCCGCTTGTACGCGCTCTGATCGGTGCGATCATTCTTGTTCTGATTTGGCGTGCCTTGACCTATCGAAGACGTGGCTACCGCCGCGCGTTGTAGTATTCTCAACATACCAATAAAAAGGACTCGCTAACAGCGAGTCCTTTTTATTGGTATGTTTATCTTTATTCTTTCAAAAGAATTTTGAGGTCAGTTGTGATCTGGTCTGGCTGAAAGTTGTTGCCGCCGAAGTAGGAGCGTTCGCGTCCCTGCTTGTCGATAATATAAATGGCGAGGCTATGGTCAACTGACTGCTGCTGTCCCTGAGCATAGACATTATATGCATCCCATACTGGAGTTAATGTCTCCTGTGTGCCTATGAGATAGTGCCAGTAGTTCTGCATGTTGTGTTGCAAGGTGAACTTCTGTGCCGCCTGCTGAGTGTCACCTTTGGGGTCGGTGCTGACCGCGATAACGCCCACCTTAGAGGCATCGCTACCAAGCGTGACCATTGATGCGTGCAGACGTTCAGCAGTAAGCGGACATTGATCAGGGCAGTGTGTGTACACGAATGTCAGTACAACGGGGCGTCCCTTGAACTGTGACAGTGAAACTTGCTTGCCGTTCTGGTCAGTCAGCGTAAAATTCGGTGCCGTCGTACCACCAAGGTCACTCCCCTGCAAGCTAGACGAACCTGCTGCAGGAGTGCCAGAAAACAACCCTTTATTATTCTGTGCCACAGTGACGATGACGATAACGAGTAGTGCTAATGTGATCACTGAGAGCCGTGAGGCAAGACGCCAATTCATAATGTGCCTGACTTCCTATAGTGCCTGAGTGTGTCTATCCCTAAAAATGTATGACCCTATCAATAACCATAATTGCGAAGATTGCCGCAAGATAGCAATTAGAATACCAGAAGATGGTACGCGCCCAGTCTTTCGTTCTGTCAATGACAAGCTTGATCGCCATGTAAAGCAAGATGCCGCCGAGTATAATCGCTGATACGAGGTAGATATAGCCCATTGTGTGCGTTGCGAACAAAACCAGTGTGACCGCTAACAACATGAAGGAGTAGAGCAATATTTGCTTACGTGTCTCACGCTCGCCCATCATTACAGGCAACATCGGCACATTTGCTTTTTCATAGTCTTTCTGAATGAGCAGTGACAATGCCCAGAAGTGGGGTGGGGTCCAGTAGAAGATAATCGCGAATAGCCAGAGCGCAGGCATCGAGAGCGAATTTGTCACGGCTGCCCAGCCAACTAATACTGGTACCGCACCGGCTGCGCCACCGATCAC
>JAABVA010000547.1_pt1 | contig 47108 bp, 37 predicted proteins | sample 5560331 | NCBI WGS metagenome assembly JAABVA01 (sample SAMN12812661, study PRJNA571458) | rock metagenome | isolation source: Antarctica rocks | place: Antarctica: Victoria Land, Mt New Zealand sud | collected 2016-01-07 | reverse complement strand
CCAGTGTCGCGGTCGATCAGGCGGAAGTTGCTCATGCGCAAGGTGTCCGGGCGGGGAGGCAGGCGAATCGATCCACCAGTCCTACAGCGTGCATCCGCGTCGCGCTAAGTCCGACAGGCTGCTAGGACAATGAGAAAGGACTGGACGAACTGCGACACGACCAGGGCCCAAATGCCCCATCCGCAGAACACCAGCGCCAACCCGACCACGCCCCCCACCACGGAGCCGAGAATGGTCCTGATCGCAAGCACCCGAATGTCGAGCGTGCGCCGGAACAGCGCCGAGTGCACGCTGACCAAAGCCCTCGGTATGCACAGCAGGGACAGCCACGCGATGACCGGGCGGAGCATGGGTTCGGCGAACAGGACCGGCGCACATAGCGCCACGACCTGCAGGACCGCGACCATGCCCAGCGCAAGCAGCATATTGGTCCAGAAAGCGGTGGAGACGTAGTCCTCGTCCAGTCGCTCGGCCTGTATCAGTGCGTCGCCAAAGCCCTGGAACAGCACGATGTTGACCGCGCCGACAATGGCCATCGCGAGGGAATAGACGCCGAATTCATCGGGCGTCAGAATGCGCGCGAACACGACGAAGAACAGGAAGATCGCCGCCTGGGCCCCGCCGGTTTCCAGCACTGCCCAGAATGTCGCTTTGCCGACCTTGGAACCCATTGCAGATCCGATCAGGAACGGTTGGGCTGCAGCGACGGCGAACTCGCACTGGCGGCACAGGAAGCGACATCATGCTCCTGACCGTTACCTATGGGGTCTTGCAAAAAGGTTTCCTTACGTCAGGCAGCGCGGTCTATTCGCGAAAATTGCTTATCAGCCGTGGATGGAAGCACGAGCCGCCTTCGCATCTGGCAGCACGTCATCCTTAATTGCACCGTTGACCCGTCCCGATGTTGGGCAAACCTCAGATACGCTTACGTTATTAGCAGGTCATCCAGTGAGGATGCGCAACCTACCGGGCGTCTTAGAGACATTACACAAAGCGAGATCTAGCGACCGTGTAACATCAGCCTCCCTTTACCCACAGCATCCAGCCTCATCATATTTCGTTAATTTAATGATTCTGGAGTGTTGATCGAGAGCCAAAAGGTCCGGATTGGGATCTACGATGAGCACGCGGTTCAGAAGAGCTCAACACGAGCGTTACGCCCGGTAGAACGGCCGGTCGCCCTTCACCGTCACCCGCGTGCCGCTGCGGGTGTGGGGGAAATAGTCCCACAACGCGTGGTGCTGCGCCGAGCGGTTGTCCCAGAACGCCACAGAGTTCGGCTGCCAGCGGAAGCGGCAGGAGAACTCGGGCGTTTCGATATGGCGGAACAGGAACGCCAGCAGCGCGTCGCTCTCGCCGCGCCCCAGCTCGTTGATCCGCGTCGTGAAGAACGAGTTGACGAACAGCGCCTGCCGCCCTGTCACGGGATGGGTGCGAACCACCGGGTGGTCGGCGCGCGGGTAGACCCGGCCGCGATCGTCCGTGCCGTAGCGGCCGCGATACAGCCCCTCCCCGTCATGCGTCGCCGTGAGGCCCGCGAGCATCTGCCGCATCGGCTCGGACAGCGCCTCGAACGCCGCATGCATGTTCGCAAACAGCGTGTCGCCGCCGACCTCGGGCATGGTCCGCATGTAAAGGATGCTGCCCATCGGCGGCTCGATGTCGCACGACACGTCGGAGTGCCAGCTTTCGCCGTTCACGAACTTCGAGTTCGCGTCGGCGTGGATCACCATCACCTCCGGATGGCCCGGCACGGAGGGCGCGGCGGGATGGATATGCAGCTCGCCGAAACGCCGGCCAAACGCCATCTGCTGCGCCTCGTCCATGCGCTGGCCGCGGAAGAACACGACCATGTTGTCCATCAGCGCGTTATGCACTGCGGCGAACGCCTGGTTGCCGAGCGGCTGGGACAGGTCGACGCCATGGATCTCGGCGCCAATCACCGGGGTCAGCTTGCGGATTTCGATTTTCTCGTCGGTCATGGCAAACCCTCTTTACGGTCGAACTTAGCTGCCATCGCTCGCGTGGATGGCCGGAAAGAACAAGTCGCGCCAGGTCTCGGGCATCTGCGCCAATCCCCCGCTCGCGTGCATGAACGTCGCGAAGGACATCATCCGCCTGGGCGTCGTCGTCCATTCGTTCTCTGGCCCACGGATCATCTCGGCCACTTCCTCAGTCGTCAGCCGCGCCCGTTCCGACCGCACCCAGGCCGCGGCGGCCTCGAGCGGCTTGTCGTTGATGAGGCCCATCGCGCGTTCCAGCGCCGCCGTGAACGCCGCAATGACCTCGGGGTGGCCGTCGTGATAGCGAGTGGTGGCCCAGGCCAAGTTGAAGGTATGCGGTCCGCCCAGCACGTCGTAGCTGTCCAGTACGCGATGGATCTTGGGCGACTGCACCTCGGCATACATGTAGGGAGCCGCGGTGAAATGCGCCGTGATCTCGGTCCGGCCGCCCATCAGGGCGACCTGGCCGTCCGGATGGCCCATCGAGACCGTGAGCGGGTCGAGGCGGTTCTGCTCGCCGGGGCCGAACGCCTGCAGTGCCGCCATCTGCAGCACGACAGCCTGGATCGACACCTTGACGCCCGGCAGTGCGATCCGGTCGCGCTCCGTAAAGTCCGCGACCGAGTGGATGGCGGGATTGCTGGTGTTGAGCCAGATCGGCATGCAGCCCATCGCCGCCACGCCCTTCACGCGCAGGTTGCCGCGCGTCCGGCTCCATAGGGTCAGCATGGCGCCGACACCGCCAGTGGCCAGGTCGATCGAGCCCGAGATCAAGGCGTCGTTGATCGGCGGCCCGCCGGTGAAGGTGATCCACTCGACGCTGAGGTCGAGGCCACGCGTGCGGCCCTCCTGCTCCAACAAGCCAGCGTCCTGCATCAGGATCAGCGGCAGATAGGAGATGCCGAACTGCCGGGCGATCCGCACCGTCTCCGCTCCGGCAGGGCCGGGCAGCAGCGAGGCCGCGAGCAGCATGGCGGCGGTCATTAGGCAACTCATCCGGGTCATGCCGGCGTTTCCCCCTTTAGGCTATCCCGCTGGTCGCCCTCACGGTTTCGTTCATCAATCCCGCGAGCTGCCAGCGACCCTGGGCGAGGGTTTCTGGTCAGGCCCGCAACGCGTCATCCAGCACCATCACGGAATGCACGGCGCGGCGGCCTGACAGATCACTGATCTGATGCCGGCACGATGTTCCGTCCGCGATAATGCGGTCTTCTGATCCCGCCGCCCGCACTGCCGGCAGCAGCCCGGCCTCTGCCATGGCGAGCGAGGCCGCCTGCGTCTCCGCCTGATAGCCGAACGCGCCCGCCATGCCGCAGCATGAGGACGTGATCGGCTGCACGTCCAACCCGGGCACCGTCCGCAACGTCGCGAGCGCGTCGGGAAAGGCGCCGAACGACTTCTGGTGGCAGTGGCCGTGCACGTGCGCCCGGCCGGGCAACGCGCCCAGCGGCAGTTGCGCGCCCTCCCGGACCAGAAACTCGCTCAGCAGCATGGCGCGGGCGGACAGGGCGGCAGCCTCGGCGCCGGGCAAAAGGGAGGCAAACTCGTCCCGGAGCGTGAGCAGGCACGACGGCTCCAGCCCGACAACAGGCAGCGGACCGGCAAGCGCCGCCATCGTGCGCCGTGCCTCGGCGCGGGCTTGGTCGACCATGCCTGCGGACAAGTATGTCCGGCCGCAGCACAACGGTCGGCCAGTATGCGCCGGCAGGACAGCGCGATATCCCGCCGCCGCCAGCACACGGATGGCGGCGCGGAGGTTCTCCGGCTCAAAGTAGCGGTTGAAGGTGTCAGCGAGCAGCAGCACGTCGCCGTTCCGAGCGGGCGCGGCCGCAGCCTCGGTGTCCCGGAACGGCGTGTGGCTCCAAACCGGCAGGGAGCGCTTGGCGGCGAGGCCCAGCGCACGCTCGGACAACTGGGCGAGCATCGGCACTCGGTCCCGGAGATTGGCCAGCGGCGCCACGGCCGAGGCGAGCCGGGCATAGCGCGGCAGCTCCGCCACCAGCCGCGCCCGACGCCCGACGCCATGCCGCGCCGCGCGGGCTGCTAGCGCCTCGACTTTCATCTTCGCCATGTCAACACCCGTCGGGCATTCGCGCCGGCATGCCTTGCATGACACGCACAGCGCCATGGCCTCGGCCACGTCGTCCGAGGCCATCGCATCTGCGCCAAGCTGCCCCGTCAGCGCCAGCCGCAGCGTGTTCGCCCGGCCGCGTGTCAGATGCGTCTCGTCCCGCGTCACGCGATAGCTCGGGCACATGCTGCCCGCGTCGAACTTGCGGCAGGTGCCGTTGTTGTTGCACATCTCGACCGCGGCCAGAAGGCCGCCGAGCGGTCCCGGGTGCTCCGACCAATCGAGCGCCGGCGTGAACCCCGGCGCCGGCGCGTAGTCCGGGCCGTAACGGAACAGGCTGCGGTCATCCATGCGCGGCGCACGGACGACGCGGCCCGGGTTCAGCAGGCCCGCCGGGTCGAACGCGTCCTTCACTGCCTCGAACGCGCGGACGATGCGCGGGCCGAACATGCTCGCATGGAACTCGCTGCGCACGATGCCGTCGCCGTGCTCCCCGCTGTGCGAGCCTTTGTATTCGCGCACCAGGGCGAAACACTCCTCCGCCACCGCGCGCATGGTGGCGACGTCGGCCGGGTCCTTCATGTTCAGCACCGGGCGCACGTGCAGGCAGCCGACGCTGGCGTGGGCATACCAGGTGCCCTTGGTGCCATGCCGCGCGAACACGTCGTTCAGCCGTTCGGTGTAGTCCGCGAGGTCGTCGAGCCCGACTGCGCAGTCCTCGATGAACGAGACGGGTTTGCCGTCGCCCTTCATCGACATCATGATGTTCAGCCCGGCTTCGCGTACCTCGGCGATGCCGGCCTGGAACGCGGGGTCGGTCGCGCGGACAACGGCGCCGGACTGGCCGAGATCGGCCATGAGCGTGTCGAGTTCCGCCAGCTTGGCCAGCAAAGGCGCGTCCGCGTCGCCGTGGAACTCGACGATCAGCAGGCTGTCCGGCTCGCCCTGCACCATACGGTCGATGGTGGCGCGGTAGATCGGGATACTGCGGCCGAGGTCGATCATGGTGCGGTCCACCAGCTCGACCGCCTCGGGGCCGAGCTGGACCAGGTGACGCGACGCCTCCATGGCGGCGCGGAAGGTCGGGAACTGGCAGATGCCGAGCACCTTGCGCGGCAGCACCGGCCGCAGCGTCAACTGGAGCGCCGCGGAGAACGCCAGCGTGCCCTCGGAGCCGACCAGCAGCCGCGCCAGGTTCTCCCGGCCGGCACGGCGCGCGGCGGGCGTCAGCGCCTCGATGTTGTAGCCGCCGACCCGGCGGAGCTGCGCCGGGAACCGCGCCGCGATCTCGTCCGCCTCCGCCGCCCCCAGGGCCCGCAGCCGCTGGATCAGCGCTGCGATGCTCGCCGGCATCTCCCCGCCGAGGTTGTCCGGCACCGGGCCGAAGCGGTGCCGGGTGCCGTCCGCCAGCATCGCGTCGATCGCCAGCACGTTGTCGGCCATCAGCCCGTAGCGGATGCTCTTCGACCCGCAGGAGTTGTTGCCCGCCATGCCGCCCAGGGTGCAGCGGCTGTGCGTGCTGGGATCGACCGGGAAAAACAGCCCGTGCGGCTTGAGGCTGGCGTTCAGGTGGCCGAGCACCAGGCCCGGCTCAACCCAGGCCGTCCGAGCATCCGCGTCCACGTCCAGCAACCGGCGCAGATGCTTCGTGCAGTCGATCACCAAGGCGCGGTTGACCGTCTGCCCGCACTGGCTGGTGCCGCCGCCGCGGGGCAGCACCGGCACCCCGTGCTCCCGCGCGATCGACAGCGCCGCCGCCACGTCCGCGGTCGTGCGCGGCACCACGACCCCAACCGGCTCGACCTGGTAGATCGAGGCGTCGGTCGCGTAGCGTCCGCGGTCGGCGCGGCTGAACAGCACCTCGCCCTCGATCTCCCGCCGCAGCCGTTGCGCAAGGCGCGGGTCGCCGAGCGGCGCAAGGCGGGGCGCGACATGCAGGTCATCAGGCAAGCTTCGGCGCTCCCTTGTGCAATTCAGCCGCGGCTTCGGCGTCGAAGCCGTGGTCCGGCCGCATCCAAAACGCGGCGACGGTGCCGGCGGCCAGCAAGGCCATCGTGCCATAGAACGGCAACGACCAGTTGCCGGTCGCGTCGATGATGACGCCGAACACCAGCGGCGAGAGGATGGCCGCCAGCGCCGAACCGGAGTTCATCAGCCCGCTCGCGGTGCCCGAGTAGGCCGGGGCGACATCCATGGGGATCGCCCACATCGGCCCGATGGTGAGCTCGGCGAAGAAGAACGCGCCGCCCAGCGACAGCGCGGCCAGCGCCGGATCGGTCACGAACAGCACCGGCGCCGAGCAGATGAACGACCCGACCATCCCCAGGATGACCAGGTCGCGCCGTGCCCGAATCAGGCTGCCGGTCCGACGATACAGCGCGTCGCTGACCCAGCCGCCCAGCGCGTCGCCCACCACGCCGCCCGTGAACACGAGGGATGCGAACAGCGCCGAGCTGCCGAGGTTGAGCTTATAGGCGTGCAGCATGAACTGCGGCACCCAGGTGAGAAAGGTCCACAGCGTCCAGCCATAGCAGAAATAGACGAAGGTGACCGGAGCCATGCGCTGCACCAACGGCCCCCAAGGCGTGGGCCCCCGGTCTGCCGCAGCCGCGCGGGGCGGCGGCAGCGTCGCATGGTCGGCCGGACGCACGCCCGGGTGCGTCCGCGGGTCGTCGCGGTAGTACCACGCCCATACCGCCACCCAAACCAGGCTCAGCACGCCCATGATGACGAACGACCCGCGCCAGGTGACGACGGAGACCAGCAGCACCACGAAGGGCGGCGTGACGGCGTTGCCCAGGCGGGCGGCGGCGTGAGTGATGCCCTGCGCCCAGCCGGACTTGCCGCCGGGCAGCCAGGACGACATCGCGCGGGTAGCCGTCGGGAAGGTCGCGCCCTCCCCCAGGCCCAGCATCATCCGCACCAGGATCAGCGACCACAGCCCGCCGACGAAGCCGGTCAGGATTGTCGCCACTGCCCAGATCAACCCGCAAACGGTCAGCGTCCGCCGCGCGCCGAACCGGTCGCCGAACCAGCCGCCGATCACCTGGCAGGCCAGATAGGGATAGGCGAAGGCCGAGAATGCCAGGCCGAGCTGCGTGTTGCTGAGCCCCAGCTCCGACTTGAACGCCGCTGCCGCGGTGCTGACGTTCACCCGGTCCATGTAGGTGATGAAGTACATCACGCAGATTAGCAGCAGGACGTTGCCGCTGGCCGTCAGCCGCCGGATAGCCAAGATCGTCGCCTCCCTTGGCCCATTTTGATTAGGCCGCCTTCACCGCAGCCAACTGGCCGATGCGGCCCGCGAGCACATCCATTGCGCGGGCGACGCCGCCGGCCCGGTGCGGCACAGCCGCCGCGTGCAGCCCCATCTCGACCCCGCCCAGGGTGCCCAGCAGCATCAGGTCGTTGAAGTAGCCGAGGTGCCCAATCCGGAACACCCGGCCCTTCAGCTTCGCGAGGCCAGCGCCCAGCGACATATCGTAATTGTCCAGGATCACCTGGCGCAGATGGTCGGCATCATGCCCGTCCGGCATCACGACCGCGGTCAGGATGTTGGAGTACTCCCGCGGCTCCTGGCACAGGATCTCGAGCCCCCAGCCCTGCACCGCCGCCCGGGTCGCCGCCGCGTGCCGGTCGTGGCGGGCGAACACGTTGGGCAGGCCCTCCTCCAGCAGCATGGCGATGGCCTCCTCCAGGCCGTACAGCAGGTTCGTGCTGGGCGTGTAGGGGAAATAGCCGGCCGCGTTCGGCGCCAGCATCTCCTGCCAATCCCAATAGGACCGCGGCATCCCGCCCGCCTTCGCCGCCGCCAGCGCCTTGTCGGACATCGCGTTGAAGCTTAGGCCCGGCGGCAGCATCAGCCCCTTCTGCGAGCCGGACACCGTGACGTCGACTCCCCAGGCCTCGTGCCGGTAGTCCATCGAGCCCAGCGAGGAGATCGTATCCACCATGAACAGCGCCGGATGATCCGCGCGGTCGATCGCGGCGCGGACGTCCGGGATGCGGCTGGTGACGCCGGTCGAGGTCTCGTTGTGCACGACCATCACCGCCTTGATCGAGCGGTCCGGGTCGGCGCGTAGCCGGGCCTCGACGTCGGCCGGGTCCACGCCGCGCCGCCAGTCGCCCGGCACCCAGTCGACCTGCAGGCCGAACCGCCCGGCCATCGCGCGCCACAACGACGCGAACTGCCCGGTTTCGTACATCAGCACGCGGTCACGTGGGCCTAGCGTGTTGACGATCGCCGCCTCCCATGCCCCGGTGCCGGACGCGGGGAAGATAACGACTGGGCCAGAGGTGCCGAACACCGTCTGGCAGCCCGCCAGCACGGAGCGGCCGAGCCGGCCGAATTCGGGCCCGCGGTGGTCGATGGTGGGGCGGTCGATGGCGCGCAGGATGCGGTCGGGCACGTTGCTCGGACCTGGGATTTGCAGGAAATGCCGGCCGCTCTTGAATGCCATGACGTGTCCCGGAGCTACGTGGATTTTCTTGCTCGCACCTTCGCGGCTGCATGGCAAGCGCCTAGTTTTGCGTTCAAACGGCGATGTCGCATAGTGCCGGGATGACCACGGCCAGCGCCATCGAGACCGCCTTTCCCGGCCCACCCACTTGAGCGATATCCGCCTGATCGGGTTCAGCAGCCGCGCGCCGCTCGCGGACGCACTGGCCTGGGTCGATGCGCATGCCGCAACCCTGGCCACTGAGCAGGTCGCCCTGGCCGAGGCAACAGGGCGCGTGCTGGCCATGCCGGTCGTGAGCCCGGTCGATTGGCCCGGCGTCGATCGCGCCGCCTCCGACGGCTATGCCGTGCAGGCCGCCGACACCGAGGGTGCAAGCGAATACAATCCGCTGCCGCTCCAAGCTCATATGCTGATCGCAGCAGGCCTGCCCATGCCGCCTGAGACCGATGCCGTGCTGCCGTTCGCCTCGGCGCAACCGAATGCAGGCTTCTTGGATACGCTTGCGCCCACCGCCTGCGGCGTCGGCGTCGACCGCCGGGGCAGTGCGGTGCGATCTGGCAGTATCCTGGTGCCTGCCGGGGTCATTCATGCCCAAGCCGTCGCGTTGCTGATGGCATCGGGAACGGACCCGGTGGCCGTGGTGCGCCGGCCGCGGGTGGCGCTGGTGGTGGCGGGGCCGAAGTCCGGACCCGACCTGTTGACGCCGATGCTGCAGGCCCTGGTCGCCCGCGATGGTGGCGTCGCCGAGGCGATGCCGCTACCGGCAAATGGGGCCGACTTGATTCTGATGGCGGGCCGCACCGGCGCCGGACCGGACGACGATGCGCCGCTGACCCTGACCGGCGCCGGCGGCGCGCTGGACGTGCACGGCATCGCGGTTCGGCCCGGCGACTCTGCGGGGCTGGGCCGCATCGGCGCCACTCCCTTGGTGCTGCTGCCCGGTGCACCTCATGCATGCCTCGCCATCTACGGCCTGCTGGCGGCACGGGCCATACGGCGCCTGGCGGGCCTGCAGCCTGCCGAGCCGTATCCGAGCACCGAACGGCTGCTCGAACGAAAGGCGGTCTCGGCCGTCGGCTTCACCGACGTGATCCAGGTCCGCATGACCGCCACGCACGCGACCCCCCTGAGCCCGGCCGACGCCAGCACCCTGGCCACCGCCGTGCAGGCGCATGGCTTCATCATTGTTCCCGAGACCAGCGAGGGCCTCCCTCCCGGGGCTACCGTCCGCGTCCATATATACTGACCATGACCCTTGATCTCCCCACGCTCCGCCGCGCCGCGCGCCAGGAGCAGTTCCTGGATGTCGTAAGCCAGGACGAGGCCGAGGCGCGGTTCCGCCGCCATCTGCGCTTGGAGCCTTTGGGCGAGGAGCTGGTTCTGCTGGCTGCAGCACGGGGCCGGGTGCTGGCGCGCGACGTGGTGGCACCGCTCGACGTGCCGGGGTTCGACCGCGCCAGCGTGGACGGGTTCGCGGTGCGTGCGGACGACACGGCGGACGCGAGCGATGGGCAGCCCGTCATGCTGCGGCTCAACACTGAAATTTTGACGCCCGGCATCGCGCCCGCGCAGCCCGTGGCACCGGGCACGGCCGTCGTGATCGCCACGGGTGGCATGGTGCCGCGTGGTGCCGACGCTGTAGTCATGATCGAGCAGACCGAGCTGCTGGACGGCTCGCCGCCTGTTATCGAGCTACGCCGGGCTGCGACGCCGGGCCAATATATCGCGACGGCCGGGTCCGACATCGCCCGCGGCGAGACTGTGCTGCGCCGCGGGCGGCTGCTGACGTCGCGTGAGGTCGGCATGCTGGCCGCCGTCGGCCTCGCCGACATCCCGGTCTGGCGCCGGCCGCGCGTCGCCGTGTTCTCGACGGGGGACGAGATCGTGGCCCCCGGCAGCCCGATCCGCCCGGGCCAGGTGTTCGACAGCAACGCCGCCATCCTCGCCGCAGCGGTCGAGGAGGCAGGCGGCGAGCCGGTCCCGCTCGGCATCGTCCCGGACGACCCTGACGCGCTGCAGGCCCGGCTGGACCAAGCGCTGGCAGCTGCCGATATAGTCGTGCTGTCCGGCGGCACGTCGAAGGGCGCGGGGGATCTTGCGTATCAGGTGGTCGCGCGCCTGACGAACCCCGGCGTCGTGGTGCACGGCGTCGCGCTGAAGCCCGGCAAGCCTTTGTGCCTCGCGGTGCACGAGGGGAAACCGGTCGTGGTGCTGCCGGGGTTCCCGACCTCCGCCATCTTCACCTTCCATGAGTTCGTGGCGCCGGTGATCCGGGCCTTCGCCGGCCTGCCCGCCGCCCGGCCCGAGACGGTCGATGCCACGCTACCGCTGCGCATCGCCTCCGAGCGGGGCCGGACCGAGTACGTCATGGTCTCGCTGATGCAAGCGCCGGCGGGCGGGCTGCTGGCCTACCCGACTGCGAAGGGCTCTGGGGCTGTCACCGGGTTTGCCCAGGCGGATGGATTCTTCGCGGTTCCGCCGCTGACTGAGGCGGTGACGGCGGGCGCCAAGGTTACGGTGCAGTTGATCGGCGCGGCGTCCGGGCCGGCGGATTTGGTTGTGATCGGCAGCCATTGCGTGGGGCTGGACATGCTGATTGGTCTGCTGGAGCAGGACGGGCTGAGCGTGAAGGCGCTCGCGGTCGGCAGCTCCGCCGGGCTGGCGGCGGCGCGGCGCGGCGAGTGCGACCTGGCGGGGGTCCACCTCATGGACCCGGCGAGCGGCGAGTACAACCGGCCGTTCCTGACCGACGCGCTGCGCCTCGAGCCGGGCTATGGCCGCCTGCAGGGTGTCGTGTTCCGGCCGGATGACGCGCGGTTCAATGGGCTGTCGGACGCCGCGGACGCCATGCGCGTCGAGGGTGCGCTGATGGTGAGCCGCAACGCGGGATCGGGCACGCGCATCCTGATCGACCGGGTGCTGGGCGGCGCGCGTCCGCTGGGCTACTCGGCGCAGACCAAATCGCACAACGCGGTGGCGGTGGCGGTGGCCCAGGAGCGGGCGGATTGGGGTGTCGCGATCGAAACGGTGGCGCGCGAATACGGGCTGGGGTTCCTGCCGTTGCAGGCGGAGCACTATGACTTCGTGGTGCCCGCGGCGCGGCTGGACCGTGCGCCCGTGCAGCGCTTCCTGAAGCTGCTACGGCTGCCCTCGACGCGGGCGGCGCTGCGCGCGTGGGGGTTTGAGCTGTCCGATGACTGAACCGACTATCGGCGTCATCCTGGCCGGCGGCTTGGCCCGGCGCATCGGCGGTGGAGACAAAGCCCTGCGCGTGGTGGGCGGCCAGACGGTGCTGGCACGGCTGATCGAGCGCATGACGCCGCAGGTGACGCGGCTGATCCTGAACGCCAACGAGGATGCGGCGCGGTTCGCCGAATATGGCCTGCCAGTGGTGGGTGATGACTTGCCGGACCGTCCGGGGCCATTAGCGGGTGTGCTGGCCGGGCTGGACTGGACGGCGCGGGTTGCGCCAGAGGTGCAGTGGGTCGTGACCGTGCCTGGTGACGCACCATTTTTGCCGAGTGACTTGGTGGTCCGGCTGCACGCTGTCCGCGGTGAGGCAACCCTGGCCTGCGCCGCGTCGGGTGGGCGCATGCATCCGGTGGTCACGCTCTGGCCTGTTGCACTGCGGCACGACCTGCGCCGGGCATTGGTGGATGAGGATCTGCACAAGGTCGGCGCCTATGTGACACGCCATAGTCCCACCCTTGTCAAATGGCCGATCGAGGATGTGGACCCGTTCTTCAACGTGAACACGCAAGCCGACCTGACAGAAGCCGATCGGCTCGCGGCCAACCGGTGTGATAGCGAGTTACCGCAGACCTAGTTCGGGCCGCCCGTTTCATTTCGCTGAGGATATTGGATGCCGGGCGGCGATGGGCATGTAGTAGTGGATCAGTTTAAGTAATTTCTGTATCGAATTTATTCCTGCTTGGCGGTGAGCGTAACAACGACTATTTAGACTGTCAGAAGTTGCAGAATGGACTCGTTCTCGATTTGGCATTGACTAGTCATTTTGCTTCTGCTGGGATTTTTTGGATACCCAGCCGCTCGGGTCATTCGCCGCACCGGCCATAGTTGGTTGTGGGTTGTCTTCTTGTTTATGCCGGTCTTGAACGTAATTGCCCTTTGGACCCTTGCTTTCGTCAGATGGCCATCAACTGAAGCGCGGCGACCCGTAATTTCAAACTGAGCCAATATTGGGCATGTCGTGTGCTCGATGTTTGAATTGATTGATAGAGTGTATCAGCCGATCTCAGAACCCAAGCAACAGGATGTCGAGAGCGCGCGTGATGCGGTCGTGGTGACCGGTTAATGACGCAACGGCACCCCTAAGCTCGCGGCTCGGAATGCTGGCGAGCGCCTGGGTGACCATCACATACCGCTCACTGAGAATGTCAAAGACTGGGTTGAGCTCGCTGATCGGCTTGGGCGCTGTGTTCTCCGACAGCAACGGTACTACGATCCGGGTCGCGAGATGGGATAGAAGTTCGGCCTGGACATCCACGACGTAGCCGTCCCGGCCTTTGCCGGGCATCAGATACACGTCAAGGCGGGCCATCAGAACTGGCGGAAAGCGGCGAGCGGCAGCCCGTGCTCAGCGACATGCCCGTTCCAAGCGTCTATTGCGTCCCTATTCTCCTCAAGCCAGCGCTGCCGGCGAGCGTCCGCGACCTCGGCCGCAAGACCTCGCTCACAGGCGTAGGACAAGTTGATGCCCATGTTCCTGGCTTCTCGGAGCAGCGTCTCAGGCAGAGTCACGTTAGTGGCGCGCCGGGGCGAAGCGAGAGTAGTTGAACGAGGCATGAGAACACCTTGAGTCAAGATGCCTTTGATCATGCGCATACCAAATGCGCATTTCAAGCCATATTCGCCCGAGCCATCTGCCAAATCCGCTGAGCTACGCCGCCCGACGCCCGCTCGGCCGCCGATTGTTGTTCTGCGCCCCGCCGCGCTGGCCGCCGCCGCGGTGGCCCTGCCCGCGGCCGTTGCCACCGCCCAGCACCGGGGCGCGCATCGTCGAGTTCCGCGCGGCCTCTGAGTGATACTCGTGCTCAAGGAACACCGGGATCGCCTGGCCGACCTCCTTCTCGATCTCCCGCAGCCAGGCGCGCTGCTCGGCGCTGCACAGCGAGATTGCATGACCCTCGCGCCCAGCGCGCGCCGTGCGGCCGATACGGTGCACGTAGCTTTCCGGCACGTTCGGCAGGTCGAAGTTGAACACGTGCGACACATCGTCCACGTCGATGCCGCGCGCCGCGATATCGGTTGCGACCAACACCTTCACGGCGCCGGAGCGGAAGCCGGCCATTGCACGCTCGCGCGCGCCCTGGGACTTGTTGCCGTGGATCGCCTCGGCATTGACGCCGGCCTTGGTCAGGTGCTCGGCCACCTTGTTGGCCTCATGCTTCATCAGCGTGAACACGATGGCGCGGGCGACCTTGGGCGACTTCACCAGCATCTCGATCGCGGCCTTCTTGTTGGCCTCGTCGACGAACATCATGGTCTGCCGCACCCGCTCGACCGTGGTCGAGGGCGGCGCTACCTCGACCCGGACCGGGCTGCGCAGCATGCTTCCCGCCAACTCCGCTATGCTGGGCGGCATGGTGGCGGAGAACAGCAGGGTCTGCCGGTTATGCGGCAGGGTGGCGACGATGCGCCGGATGTCGCGCACGAAGCCCATGTCGAGCATGCGGTCGGCCTCGTCGAGCACCAGGACCTCGACCTTCGACAGGTCGATATGGCCCTGGCCCATCAGGTCGAGCAGCCGGCCCGGGGCCGCGACCAGCACGTCCACGCCGCGGCGCATCGCGTCGACTTGGCGGCCCTGGCCCACGCCGCCGAACACCACGGTATGGCTCAGCCGGATGTGCTTGGCGTAGGTGGCAAAGCTCTCGTCGATCTGCGACGCCAGCTCACGTGTCGGCGCGAGGACCAGCACGCGGGCGCCCTTGGGCGGTGCAGGCACGCGGTTGGCGTTCAGCCGCTGCAGGATGGGCAGGGCGAACGCGGCGGTCTTGCCGGTGCCGGTCTGCGCCAGGCCCAACAGGTCCCTGCCCTCCAGCAAATGTGGAATGGCGCCAGCCTGGATCGGCGTCGGGATGGTGTAGCCCTCGGTCGCGAGCGCGCGCAGCAAGGGCTCGGAAAGCTTGAGGTCGGTGAATGTCGTCATTAAGGAAAGCGCCTCCTGGCGCTGGATCATGGGGCCGCCATCGTTGAGCACGGGCGGCTGAATAGGGTGATCCGATGCAGGGCACCGGGTGCGGCAACGGCAGTGCCGATATGATCAAAAGATACTTGGGAGGGCACTTCCGTGTTGGGCGTCGGCTCTCTGCGCGCGACGACACCTAATTGGGAAGGCGAAAGCAGTCGCAGTCTGCTGCACTGCACATAAGTCCCACGAACCGGCAGCGCAACTGGGCTGTGTCAAAACAGCATGGAATATGGCAGAAAAGCCACACTGTCGCCTTCGGACACCGCGGTCACGTCGTCCGCCAGCTCGGCCAGGCCATCGGTTTCGGTCAACGAGGTCAGGATTCCGGCCCCATCCACCTCGTGCTTGTGCGCCGTGGCGATGCCGTCCGCAGTGGGCCGCAGCCGGACGCGGACATACTCGCGCCGCCCGGCCTTCTTGCGATAAACGAAGGCGGCCCGAACCCGCAGCATGGGCGGCGCCTGGAGCTCGCTGCCGGCCAACGCTGCAATCAGCGGCCGGGCAATCTGCGCGAAGGTGACGAAGGCTGCCACCGGGTTTCCCGGCAGGCCCATGAACGGCACGCCGTCCACCACGCCCATCGCCACCGGCCGCCCCGGCTTCACCGCCAGCCGCCAGAACACCAAGCGCCCTACGGCCTCGACCGCGGCGCGGACATGGTCCTCCTCCCCAGCCGACACGCCGCCGGAGGTCAGGATCAGGTCGTGGCCTCGCACCGCCTCCCGCAAGGCGTCGGTGATGGCGTCGAGCCGGTCGGGCAGGATGCCGAGATCCGTCACCTGCGCCCCGGTCCGGCGCGCCATCGCGGCCAGCAGCACCCGGTTGCTGTCGAAACGCTGCGCCGGGCCGGTCGGCCGCCCCGGGTCGACCAGCTCATCCCCAGTCGAGAACAGAGCCACCCGGACTGCACGGCGCGTTGTCAGCTCCGTGATGCCCAGCGCCGCCGCGAGCGCCAAATCCTGCGGACGCAGGCGCAAACCGGCGCGAAGGGCCGTGGCGCCCCGCGCGATGTCCTCCCCGCGCGACCGCGTGTTGGCACCCTGCCGCAGTCCCGGCGGAAGCTGCACGTGGCCGGCGTCGAGCCGCACGTCCTCCTGCATGAACACCGTGTCCGCATCCGGCGGCAATGCGGCGCCGGTGAAGATGCGCTGTGCGGTGCCCTCGGCCAAGGGCCGCGCCGGCGCCCCGGCCGCGAGCCGGCCCGATACCGGCAGGCAGCCGCCATGCTCGAGGCCCGACAGCCGTACGGCATAGCCATCGACTGCGGAGTTGTCGAATGGCGGCAAGTCCACCGGTGCCGCCACATCCAAGGCCAGCACGCGCCCGTCCGCCTCGTGCAAGGCCACGCGCTCAACCCCTTCGACCGGCTCGACCTGGGCCATGATCATGGCGCGGGCGGCGTCGATCGTCAGCAGCGCACCGCCAAAGGCGAAGCAATCGTCGGAGAGCTGCGCCATCAGCCGACCTGGACCGCGTGCGCCTGCACCGCCGCCGCGATGGCCGGGATGTCGTCCAGATGCATCCAAGGCAACCCCAGACCAGGCATCGGCGCGTCCGACGCCATTGCGACGACGGAGGGATCGTTCACATGGATCAACGGTTTATTGTTCAAGGCGCGGAACACCTCGAGCTTGGGATGGCCGCCGCGTTTGAAGCCCTCGATCAGCACCAGGTCGGCCGGGCTCAGCTTGGCCAGCAGGTCCGTAAGGTCAGGTTCGGCGTCACCGCGCAGCTCGTGCATCAGTGCCCAGCGGTTGGCCGACGCCACCAGCACCTCCTGCGCGCCGGCCTGGCGATGCTCCCAAGAGTCTTTGCCGGGCTGGTCCACGTCGAAGCCGTGATGGGCGTGCTTGAGGGTCGAGACGCGCAGCCCCTGGCCGACAAGGACGGGGATCAGCCGGCGCAAGAGGGTCGTCTTGCCGGCGCCGCTCCAGCCGGCGAGGCCAATCACCCGCATCGAAGGCCAGCTTGGTCGAGTGGTGGGGTCGATCTTGCCATTGATCTAATTAGAGGTCCCGCCGGCCGGTGTCATAGGGTCAGCCCCCGTGTTTGTGCCGCCGGGCACCCTTGGCGTCCCACGGGTTAGCGGTCATATGACGGCTATAATGGTGTGCGGCCATAGAGCCTAACACCCTGGGAGTCTTTGATGGCTGAAGCAACAATAGGAACCGTCGTGCGCTTTGAGCATCCGGGCGCTGGACGACGCCGGGCATCCGCCCTGCCCAAGGGCCGCGAGGTCCAGCCGAAGGCCAAGTTCGAGGTATCGGAGCTACTTGGAGACCGGCCGCGGGAGCGGGAATACCTGATCGAGTATCTGCATCTGATCCAGGACACCTACCACCAGATCTCGGCCGCACACCTGGCGGCGCTCGCCGACGAAATGCGCCTGGCCTATGCGGAGGTGTTCGAGACCGCGACGTTCTACGCGCATTTCGATGTGGTGAAGGAGGGTGAAGCGCAGCTCGCGCCCCTGGTGGTCCGCGTGTGCGACACCGTGACCTGCGCCATGTACGGCGCCGAGAAGCTCTATGCCGAGCTGCGCGCGCATGAGGCCGCGGGCAGCCTCGGCGGCCCGGCCCGCATCGTGCGCGCACCGTGCGTCGGCCTGTGCGACCAGGCGCCCGTCGCCGAGGTCGGGCATCATTTCCTGCACCACGCCACGACCGCCACGGTGCTGGACGCGATCGCCCAGGGCGACACGCATCCGCATGTGCCGGATTATCCGGACTACGACGCCTATGTCGCGGGCGGCGGCTATGCGTTGTTGAACCAGCTTCGCGCCGGCACGCTGACCAGCGACGCCGTGCTGGCGGTGCTGGACGACAGTGGGCTGCGCGGCCTGGGCGGCGCCGGCTTCCCGGCCGGGCGCAAGTGGCGTTCCGTCCGCAACGAGCCCGGCCCGCGCCTGATGGCGATCAACGCCGACGAGGGCGAGCCCGGCACGTTCAAGGATCGCTACTACTTCAACAGCGACCCGCATCGCTTCCTGGAGGGCATGCTGATCGGCGCCCACGTCGTCGAGGCGGCCGACATCTATATCTATCTGCGCGACGAATATCCGGTCGTGCGCGCGATCCTGACGCAAGAGATCGCCAGGCTGCCGCCGGGCGGGCCGCGCATCCACATGCGGCGCGGCGCCGGGGCGTATGTCTGCGGCGAGGAGAGCTCGATGCTGGAGAGCATCGAGGGCAAGCGCGGCCTGCCGCGGCACAAGCCGCCGTTCCCGTATCAGGTCGGGCTGTTCGGCCGGCCGACGCTGATCAACAACGTCGAGACCGTATTCTGGGTGCGCGAGCTGCTGGAGAAGGGCGCGGATTGGTGGAAGAGCCTTGGCCGCAACGGACGGGTGGGCCTGCGCAGCTACTCGGTGTCCGGCCGGGTCAAGCAGCCCGGCGTAAAGCTCGCGCCGTCCGGCATCACCGTGCAGGAACTGATCGACGAGTACTGCGGCGGCATGGAGGACGGGCAGACGTTTTCTGCTTACTTGCCCGGCGGCGCGTCGGGCGGCATCCTGCCGGCGTCGATGTCGGACATCCCGCTCGACTTCGGCACGCTGGAGAAATACGGCTGCTTCATCGGCTCTGCCGCGATCGTCGTGTTCTCGCAACAGGATGACGTGCGCGGCGTGGCGCTCAACCTGATGCGCTTCTTCGAGGACGAGAGCTGCGGCCAGTGCACGCCCTGCCGCTCCGGCACGCAGAAGGCGCGCATGCTGATGGAGGGCGGCGTGTGGGACCCGGACCTGCTGGGCGAGCTCGGCCAGGTCATGCGCGACGCCTCGATCTGCGGGCTCGGCCAGGCGGCGTCCAACCCACTGGCCTGCGTCATCAAGTACTTTCCTGAATTACTGGCGCCCAAGGAGGCCGCGGAATGAGCAGCTCGACGATGCGGGAAGGCCCGCAGAACCTGGACGGCACCACCACCGAAACGCAGGGCCTGGCCTTCGAACTGGACGGCGAGCGGGTGTTCGCGCGCGAGGGCGAGAGCCTGTGGGACGTGGCGCGCCGGGTCGGCACGGCGATCCCGCATCTGTGCCACCGGCCGGACCCGGGCTATCGCCCCGACGGCAATTGCCGCGTCTGCATGGTGGAGATCGAGGGCGAGCGCGTGCTGGCCCCCTCCTGCAAGCGCATGCCCGCCGTCGGCATGAAGGTCCGCACGCAGTCGGAGCGGGCGACCAAGGCCCGCGCCATGGTCATGGAACTGCTGGTGTCCGACCAGCCGGCACGCGAGACCTCGCACGACCCGACCTCGCCGTTCTGGAACTGGGCCGACCAGACGCACGTCACCGAAAGCCGCTTCCCCGCCGCCCAGCGCTGGGCGCACGACCCGAGCCATCCGGCGATGCGCGTCAACCTCGACGCCTGCATCCAGTGCAACCTGTGCGTCCGCGCCTGCCGCGAGGTGCAGGTCAACGACGTAATCGGCATGGCCTTCCGCAACGCCGGCAGCAAGGTGGTGTTCGACTTCGACGACCCAATGGGCCAGTCGACCTGCGTCGCCTGTGGCGAGTGCGTGCAGGCCTGCCCGACCGGCGCGTTGATGCCGGCGGCCTACCTGAACGAGGCCGAGACGCGCGTCGTCTGGCCCGACCGCAAGGTGGACAGCCTGTGCCCGTACTGCGGCGTGGGCTGCCAGGTGAAGTATGAGGTCAAGGACCAGCGCGTCGTCTATGCCCAGGGGCGCAACGGCCCGGCCAACCACAACCGGCTTTGCGTGAAGGGGCGGTTCGGGTTCGACTACATCCACCATCCGCATCGCCTGACCAAGCCGCTGATCCGCCTGCCGAACACGCCGAAGCACGCGCAGGACCAGGTCGACCCGGCCAATCCCTGGACGCATTTCCGCGAGGCGACGTGGGACGAGGCGCTGGAGTTTGCCGCCGGCGGGCTGTCGCGCATCCGCGCCGAGTCCGGGCCGCGCTCGCTGGCGGGTTTCGGGTCGGCGAAGGGGTCGAACGAGGAGGCGTACCTGTTCCAGAAGCTGGTCCGCACCGGCTTCGGCTCCAACAACGTCGACCACTGCACCCGGCTCTGCCACGCCTCATCGGTCGCGGCGCTGATGGAGGGCCTGAACTCCGGCGCGGTTACCGCTCCGTTCATGGCGGCACTGGATGCCGAGGTCATCATCGTGATCGGCGCCAATCCGACGGTGAACCACCCGGTCGCGGCGACCTTCATCAAGAACGCCGTGAAGGACCATGGCGCCAAGCTGATTATCATGGACCCGCGGCACCAGTCGCTGACCCGGCTCGCCACCCACCACCTCGCCTTCAAGCCCGGCAGCGACGTGGCGCTGCTGAACGCGATGCTGCACACCATCATCGAGGAGGGCCTGACCGACGAGCAGTATATCGCCGGCTACACCGAGGGCTACGAGGAACTGAAGGCGCGCATCAAGGACTTCGCGCCCGAGCGCATGGAGCCGGTCTGCGGCATCCCGGCGCAGACGATCCGCGAGGTCGCCCGGCTGTATGCCAGGGCGCGCGCCAGCCTGGTGTTCTGGGGCATGGGCATCAGCCAGCACGTGCACGGGACCGACAATTCGCGCTGCCTGATCGCGCTGGCGCTGGTGACCGGGCAGATCGGCCGGCCCGGCACCGGGCTGCATCCACTGCGCGGCCAGAACAATGTGCAGGCGGCGAGCGACGCCGGGCTGCTCCCGATGGTGTTCCCGGATTACCAATCGGTCGAGACTCCGGCAATCCGCGACCATTTCGAGGCGTATTGGGACACCAAGCTCGATCCGGTGCAGGGGCTGACGGTGGTCGAAATCATGACCGCGATCCATGAGGGCAAGATACGCGGCATGTATGTCGAGGGCGAGAACCCCGCGATGTCCGACCCCGATTTGAACCATGCGCGGGTGGCGCTGGCGAAGCTCGACCATTTGGTGGTGCAGGACCTGTTTTTGACCGAGACGGCGTTCCACGCGGACGTGGTGCTGCCGGCCTCGGCGTTCGCGGAGAAAAGCGGCAGCTTTACCAATACCGACCGCCGGGTGCAGCTTGCCCGGCCGGTGCTGAACCCGCCGGGCGACGCGCGGCAGGACTGGTGGATCATTGCCGAGATCGCGAAGCGGATGGGGCTGGGCTGGGACTATCCGGGGCCGGCCGAGATTTTCGCCGAGATGGCACAGGTGATGCCGTCGTTCGCCAACATCACGTGGGAGCGGCTGGAGCGGGAGGGGGCGGTGACATACCCAGTCGATGCGCCGGACAAGCCGGGCCACGAGATCATCTTCTATGCGGGTTTCCCGACCGAAAGCGGACGGGCGAAGATGGTGCCGGCCAACGTGCTGCCGCCGGATGAGATTCCGGACGACGAGTATCCCATGGTGCTGTCGACTGGGCGGGTGCTGGAGCATTGGCATACCGGGTCGATGACCCGGCGGTCGGATGTGCTGGATGCGATCGAGCCGGAGGCAGTGGCGTTCATGTCGCCAAAGGACTTGTGGCGGATGCAGTTGAACTTGGGCGACCGCATCCGGCTAGAGACGCGGCGCGGCGCTGTTGAGGTGAAGGTGCGGTCCGACCGCGATGTGCCGGCGGGGATGGTGTTCATGCCGTTCTGCTATGCCGAGGCCGCGGCGAATTTGCTGACCAACCCGGCGCTTGATCCATTTGGGAAGATACCGGAGTTTAAGTTCTGCGCGGCGCGGGTTGCGGCGGCGGAGATGGCGACGGCGGCGGAGTAAAGCGGTTTTTTATACGCTGAGAAAGAGTGGTTACGGCTTGGCCGTAACCACTCTTTTTTGCAGGTTGAACGACCCCTCTCGACCCATCTCAGCCACTCAACAGGCCGTCTTCAAATCTTGAGAGCAGACATTCCGCCATGGCGGCCGTCGGCCGCTAAGCGCGCACATTGGCTTCTCGAGCCGTAAATGCCGCTGGATGGAAGCGGCCCTTCTCAGGCTTGCCCCTTCCTGGGCAGCCCGGATACGATGAATGGAACGCGCTGATATGTCGCATAATGAGGCTACCGATGACGGATTTCGAAGACCTAACTGGCAGCATCCACCGCAAAGGAGCAGAGCCATCAATTATTGAAAGCTTCGGCATCAGAGGACTTTATGGATACCAATCCATATCGCTAGCTTCTGAATACGCCGCTACAATCTTAATCGCCAAAAATGGTACAGGAAAGACGACGCTACTTGGGGCTTTGAATGCTTTTCTCCGGATGCAACTCTCCCGGCTTCGGAATCTAGAATTTTCGGAGATACACTGCAAGCTCCGTAGTGAGAAAGAAGAACTGATACTTAGCCATAATGATGTCGTGGAGTTTCTGCAGGTTCCGACCGATGGCGAGCTAGTAAGGACTGCGAGTAGAGCCAGTCTTGAGCCACCCGCGCTACTCACCTTTGTTATTGAAGAATGGGTCGAATCGGAAGCTAACCGTTACAGCGCAGCAGAGAGTAAGGTCTTCGGTGCCCTACTTTCGGCGTATGACTATAATCGTCGTGAGGTAACGTTAGCTCTGAAGAAGATGCGCGTCTCGTTAATGGAGCGTCAAACAAATATAGCAAGAATAAGCGACGTATTGGCTAAGGCTCTGGACGGAATCGATATCGTCTATCTTCCGACCTACCGTCGCGTCGAGTTAGCGTTGCGAGGTGACCCACGCGATACGCCCCACCGCAAACGACGCCCTAAGTTCGATATCGCGAGTGGCAGTTTGTTCACGGGTGAGATTCAGTTTGGCCTAAGTGACATCTCGGACCGGCTCTCAGAGTTGAACCAGGAGCTCATTTTAAAGTCCAACATTGGCTACCGAGAGATCAGCGCAGACATTATCAACGAACTCATTGATGGATCTTTCGAAAGCGAGGTTACTTCTGAAACGGGCGTTCCAAGTCCAGAAGAGCTAAGACTGTTTTTTGAGAGACTTGAGAGTGGGCGCCGCCAGGGTCCATATATGCCTGTTTCGGTTCCGAACCTAGACAGGATCTATACCGGAGAAGGTGTTCCGACGTCTTCCAGTCGATTTCTCAACTATTTCCTTGCTAAGCTCACTACGGTTATCCGGTCTACAAAGGACGTGGAGCTTCCAGTTAGTGGATTTATTGACAGCTGTAACAAATATCTTACGTCAGTAGAACCTAGCACTGCTATACGAAAGAGTGCCGAAGTATCAGACGATCAAGTGATTTATGGCAAAGCGTTGAGGGTAAACCGGTCAAATCTCCGCGTTCATGTTGAGAGCGTACCTGAAAGCAGAAGGATATCTCTCGACGCACTCTCCTCCGGCGAAAAACAAATGATTTCTCTATTTGCAAAAATGTTTCTCTATCCTGGACGTAAGATTGTCCTTATTGATGAACCCGAACTCTCTTTGTCGATCGACTGGCAAAGAGATATCTTGGTCGATGTTCTCAATGCTCCATTATGCAGTCAGCTTATTGCAATCACGCACTCGCCCTTTGTATTTGACAACGAGCTTGATCCCTTTGCTCGAGCCCTGAAGCTTGGGCGAGCAGATGTGGAGTTCGGTCCCGTGGACGAAGCAGAAGCCGATCTTGATGTCTGACGTTCGAATGCTAACTACTGAAGAATCCTTTCTTGAACGTATGAAGGCAGCACGCAATGTAAGCGCAGTATTAAAGGCCAGACTTTTGATCCTGAGATCAAACTTTCCAAGTGCCTTAGTCTTCGCCTTTGAGGGCGATGATGATAAAATCGTTTACGGTCAGTGGGTGAGGCGTATTCGACCTGAACTTCGATATGAGCCCTTTCCCTGTGGTGGCAAGGAGGGCGTGCGAGGTCTGAAGAATTCGGTTGCTCGTGACCTTGCAGGACTTGGTGAGCGTATTTTCTTTTTCGTTGACAGAGACTTCGACGACCTGCAAGGCTTTGTAGACGTATCTAACGTCTTTATGACCGAAACCTACTCAGTAGAGAACTGCCTTGTAGCAGATGAAGTTCTTAAAGAGTTGCTTCGAGATGAGTTCCCGTGCCATGCTCGGCCAGATCTCAGAAAATCAATCGTTGAGATATTTAACAATGATTATCGAGCCTTTCTGACTGCAGCTACTGAGATCAACCTCCGGATATTCTATGCTAGGAGAATTCCGATAAAGATCACCGTTAGCCTGCCCACCAGCCTTAGGCACTTGGCTGTCGTTCGTATTGGGAATGTTAGCAGGTCAGACAGTCCTGTCGACAAAGTCGTCATCTTGGAGCGTGAGCCGACGGCCGATGAGCAAGCTGGTCTTTCTACAGACTTTGCCTCATTAGCGCCAAAATCACGTTTCAGGGGTAAGTTTGCCTTGAAGTTCTTTACGGAATGGCTGGGAAGGCTAGCCGATGAATTAGGGACCGACGATCTCGGTGTATTCGGCAGTGACCCGCTCAAGGGTGGCGTGCGCCGCAATGAATTTGTGCTCAGTAATTTTGCGACCAAGTCCGGACTCCCAGCTGACCTGCCCGCTTTTGTTTGCGCGATAAAGTGACTCCGTTCACACATCGGCGCAGGTCGAAAGCTATGGGAAGCAGCTTCAGGGAATCTCCTTTCCGATGCACATGTATGCGAACGGAAATGTTGGTTAGAAAGCGTCATACCCCCGAAGCTGATGGACCGCTGTCGGCCAGACTGCCCCGTTGCGCGAACGTCCGGATTCGTAAGGCGCGGGTCCGAAGCGGACCGGCCGCTTCCACCAAAAGCGGCGGTTATCGATTAGATTTCGACGTGGTCAACCCCCAACCCGCGCCCGGTCCACAATGGCCTGAGTGTCCAAGCCATGAAGCATCGTGCCGTAGGCACAACCCCAATCGCCATCCAGCCGCGTCGCGCAGAAAGCGTCTGCCATGGCCGGGTGCGCATACCGGACCAGCAAGCTCCCCTGCAGCGCCATTGCCATCATCTCCGAAATCCGCCGCGCCATCGGCTCCAGCCCGGCCGAGTCCGCCAGCCGGTCGGCCAGCCTCTCCGCATAGGCATCCAGCCGCACATCACCCCCACGCGCCGCCCGAACCTCGTTCAAGAACACCCCAACGCTCTCAGGCTCCCGCTGCATAGCCCGCAGCACATCCAGGCAAATAACGTTCCCCGTCCCCTCCCAAATCCCGTTCAACGGCGCCTCGCGATACAGCCGTTCCATCAGGTGATCCCCAATGAACCCGTTCCCCCCATGGCACTCCAGCGCCTCCGCCACGAAGCCCGGCGCGCGCTTGCAGGCCCAGTACTTAGCGACCGGGGTGCAAATCCGCGACAGCAGCGCCTCCCCGCGGTTCACCCCCGAACGGTCCAGCGCATAGGCCAGCCGCATCGACATCCACATCATCGCCTCGCTCTCGACCGCGAGGTCCGCCAGCCACCACGTTGCGCATCAGCGGCAGGTCCACCAGGCTACGCTGGAACGCCCGGCGGTTCGACGTGTGGTGCACCGCCTGGCTCAGCGCCTGCCGCATCAGGCCCGAGGAGCCGATGGCGAAGTCCAGCCGGGTCGCGTGCGCCATCTCGATGATGGTGCGGATGCCGCGGCCCTCGTCGCCCAGCAGCACCGCCTGCAGGTCGTGGAACTCGACCTCGGAGCTCGCATTCGACTTGTTGCCGCACTTGTCCTTCAGCCGCTGTAGCTTCAGCCGGTTGCGAGAACCGTCCGGCAGCCAGCCGGTGGCGAGAAAGCACGAAAGGCCCGTCTCCGTTTGAGCCAGCGTGAGGAACAGGTCGCTCATCGGCACCGAGAAGAACCACTTGTGCCCGGTGATCACATACGGCGCGCCCGAGCCGCGGCGCGCGGTCGCCGGGCGCGCCGTGGTGATGGTGGCGCGCAGGTCCGACCCGCCCTGCTTCTCCGTCATCGCCATGCCGACCGTGGCGCCGGCCTTGTCCTTGGCGTAGGCGGCCCGCGGGTCGTATTCCGTGCTGTTGATCAGCGGTCCCCACTCGGCGAGCAGCGCCGTGTCGTGCCGCAAGGCGGGGATTGAGGCGAAGGTCATGCCCATCGAGCAGCAGACGCCGTTCTCGCCCTGGTTCCATAAGTAGCTCAGCACGCCCCGCGCCACGTGCGCGCCGGGCCGGTCGTGCGTCCAGGCGAAGGAGTGGGTGCCGCAGCCGTAGATCAGGCCCATCAGCTCGTGGTAGGCGGGATGGAATTCCACCACGTCGACGCGGTGGCCGAAACGGTCGTGGGTGCGCAGCTCCGGCAAATGCCGGTTGGCCTAGCGGGCCAGATGCTGCACGTGCGCGCTGCCCACCAGCCCGCCGGCCTGGTGCAGCGCGCCGTCCGCCCAATCGGCGCCGAACACCCGGACGGCCTCAACCAGCGCCTGATCGCCGGCATAGGCATTGTAGCCTTCGAGCGCGCCGGGCTGGTTCAGCACCTCGTGCGTCGCGTATCCGTCCATGTCTCGCATCCCCGAAGTGGCGTCCGGCTTCACGGGGCCGGCTGCGCGTAGTCTAGTATCGCTCCCACAATCCTGTCAGGGGAGCGGACATGGAAAACTGGCTGAAACGCGGCGCCGAGACCGCGAGCCTCATGGAGGCCGACCGCGAGGTGCGGCAGTCCGTCGAGCGCATCCTCGCCGACATCGCAAAGCGGGGCGACGCGGCGGTGCGCGAGCTCTCGGTCAAGTTCGACAAGTGGGACCGCGACGACTACCGCCTGACGGCCACCGAGATCGAGGCCTGCCTGTCGCAGCTCGCCAAGCGCGACCTCGACGACATCCGGTTCGCCCAGGCCCAGGTGCGCGGCTTCGCCCAGCACCAGCGCGAGGCGCTGCGCGACATCGAGGTCGAGACGCTGCCGGGCGTGGTGCTCGGCCATAAGAACATCCCGGTCGCTGCCGCCGGCTGCTACGTGCCCGGCGGCAAGTATCCGCTGCTGGCGTCGGCCCACATGTCGGTCATCACCGCCAAGGTCGCGGGCGTGCAGCGCGTGATCACCTGCGCGCCGCCCTATCACGGCAGGCCTGCGCCGGCGATCGTCGCGGCGCAGCACATGGCGGGCGCCGACGAGATTTACTGCCTGGGCGGCATTCAGGCGGTCGCCGCGATGGCGCTGGGCACCGCGACCATCGCGCCCGTCGACATGCTGGTCGGCCCAGGCAACGCCTATGTCGCCGAGGCGAAGCGGCAGCTCTATGGCCGCGTGGGCATCGACCTGTTCGCCGGGCCAACCGAGACATTGGTGATCGCCGACGACAGCGTGGACGGCGAGCTGTGCGCGACGGACCTGCTGGGCCAGGCCGAGCACGGCCCCGACAGCCCCGCCATCCTGCTGACCACCTCGGAGCGGCTGGCTCGCGACACCTTGGCGGAGGTCGAGCGGCTGCTGCAAATCCTGCCCACCGCACCCATCGCCCGCCAGGCCTGGGAGACGCACGGCGCCGTCATCGTGGTCGAGGACGACGCCGAGATGGTGCAGGTCGCGGACCGCATCGCCTCCGAGCACGTCCAGGTCATGACGCGCGACCCCGACTATTTCCTGGCCAACATGACGAACTATGGCGCGCTGTTCCTGGGGCCGCGCACCAACGTGGCCTATGGCGACAAGGCGATTGGCACCAACCACACGCTGCCGACCAAGCGCGCCGCGCGCTACACCGGCGGCCTGTGGGTCGGCAAGTTCCTGAAGACCTGCACCTACCAACGCGTGCTGACGGACGAGGCTTCTGCAACCGTCGGCCGCTACACGTCGCGGTTGTGTGCCCTGGAGGGGTTCGTGGGGCACGGCGAGCAGGCCAACATCCGCGTGCGGCGCTATGGCGGCGGCAACGTGCCGTATGGGGCGGCGGCGGAATGACGAAGGCCCTGCCCCGCACGCCGTCGTTCCGGCTGGACGGCAGGCGCGCATTGGTGACGGGCGGCGGGCGCCGGCTCGGGGTGGCCTGCGCCGCGGCACTCGGCCAGGCCGGCGCGCACGTGCTGGTGGCCGCCCGGACCGCGGCCGAGATCGAGGAGGTCGCGGCGGCGATCCGCGAGGACGGCGGCAGCGCCGAGGCTTGGGTGATGGACGTGCATGACCCGGTCGCGGCCGCTGCCCGGATCGCGGAGTGTGGGCCGGTCGACATCCTGGTCAACAACGCCGGGACCAATCGTCCGGCCGGGTTCCTGGACGTGACGGTCGAGGACTACGACGCGATCATGGACCTGAACCTGCGGGCGGCGTTCTTCGTGGCGCAGGCGGTGGCGCGCGGCCAGGTCCAGGCCGGGCGCGGCGGCGTCATCATCCATATGTCGTCGCAGATGGGCCATGTCGGCGGAGCGCGGCGCACCGTGTATTGCGCCAGCAAGTCCGGGATCGAGGGGCTCACCAAGGCGATGGCGATCGACCTCGCGCCGCACGACATCCGGGTGAATTCGATCTGCCCGACCTTCATCGAGACGCCGCTGACCCGGCCGTTTTTCGAGGATGTGGCGTTCCGGGCGGACGTGCTGACCCGGATCAAGCTTGGGCGCCTGGGCCAAGTGCAGGACCTGATGGGCGCGGTCGTGTTCCTGGCGTCAGACGCAGCGGCGCTGATGACCGGAACGTCGATCGTCGTCGATGGAGGCTGGACCGCCGACTAGCGGTTCGCAGTTTCTTCATATTCGTCTGCCAAGCTGCTCCGGCAGCAGACGGAGACGACGATGCAGACGCACCGCAAACAGCCCCACCATGCCCAGCCCGGCCCCGGTGACGCGGCACAGGCGCAATTCCAGCGCGGCTTGGCGCTCCACCAGGCCGGACGCCTCGACCCGGCGATCGGCGCCTATTCGGCTGCGGTCCGGCTCGCCCCGAACTATGCGGACGCGTTCCACAATCTCGGCGTGGCGCTGGCCGCGGCTAGACGCCCGGCGGAGGCCCTTATCGCCTGGGAGCATGCGGTGCGGCTGCGGCCGGAGCAGGCGGACAGCGCAGTGGCGCTCGGCCATGCCTTGCTGAACGCCGGACGGCCAGCAGACGCGGTTCTCCTGCTAACTAGGATGTGTCAATGCCATCCCACCGACGCGCGCCTCCTTGTGCTGAATGGCCGGGGACTTCTGGCGCTCGGCCAGACCGGGCCGGCGATCGGGGCACTGCTCCTGGCATTGGAGCTGACGCCTGACGATGCCGCGATACATGCCAGTCTTGGCAATCTCCTGTTCGACAGCGGCGACGTCGAGCGGGCGATGGTGCATAGCCTCGAAGCGTTCAGGCTGGCGCCCGACCACGCCCACGCCGTCACCTTGAACTGCGTGCTGATATCGCTCGGCTATTATCCCGAGGCATTGGCGTTGGCCGAGCACGCGCTGAACGTTCGGCCAGACTGGTTCGAGGCACTGGTGAACCGCGCTATCGCGTTCGAAGGCCTGGGGCGTTTTGACGACGCAGTGGCCGCCGGGCAGCAGGCCGTCGCTGCATCGCCGGACAGCGCGGTGGCGCGGCATAATCTGGCGGTGACCCGCCTTTCCATGGGCCAACTGACGGCGGAGGCTTGGGATCTCTACGAATGGCGGCTGCTGCTGAAGGACAAGCCAGCCTGGCTGTCCAGTGGCTTGCGATGGAACGGCGAAAACATCGCCGGCCGCACGATCCTGCTGCACGCCGAGCAGGGCCTCGGCGACACGCTGCAGTTCATCCGCTACGCGCCGTTGGTCGCGGCCCTGGCCGGGCGGGTGATATTGGCGGTGCAGCCGCCTTTGGCCCGGCTGCTGCGTATAGTGCCCGGCGTGGACCAGGTTGTGGCGATCGGCGGATTGCTGCCGCCCTTCGATGTGGTCTGCCCATTGCTGAGCCTGCCGCGCCTCCTCGGCACGACCCTCGACACCATTCCACCGGCGCTGCCCTATGCCTACGACCACCCGCCTTGGGGCGATGCGGCCCGCGGTTTGCGCGTCGGCCTGATCTGGACAGGCAGCAAGAGCTTTGCCGACAACAGCCAGCGGTCGTTGCAAGTGGCGGACCTAGCTGGTCTAGCCGGCATCCCCGGCGTGCAGTTCTATAGCCTGCAACGGCATGAGGCCGGCCTGGCGGGGGCGCCGGCTGAACTCGGCGCGATCGACCTGATGGACGGCGTGCAGGACTTCGCGGACACGGCGGCGCGGGTGGCGGGGCTGGACCTGATTGTTTCAGTCGATACCGCAGTGGCGCATCTGGCGGCCACGATGGGCAAGCCGGTCTGGCTGTTATCGAGGTTCCGCGGCTGCTGGCGCTGGCTGCACGCCCGGGCGGATAGCCCGTGGTATCCCAGCATGACCGTCATACGGCAGGAGCGGCCAAACGATTGGAACGGCGTGATCGCACAGGTTCGGCAGGAGCTGACGGCGCTGGCGTGCCAGCCCATCTCGCGCCCGTCCGCGCCTGCATCGCGCCCGGTCGGCCCGGCGCAGCGGCCCTGCAAGGCTTGCAGTACCCCCTCCCCGGCCCTGGGTTCGGTCGACTTCAACAAATGCTGCGAGGATCGGCGCCGGGTCGCTGGGCCGCTGTCCGGACGCTCCGTTATCTACCATCGCTGCCCCGCCTGCGCATTGGTCTTCACCGGCGACTTCGACACCTGGGACCGGGAGGACTTCCGGACGCACATCTACAATGACAGCTATGCCGGCGTCGACCCGGACTATGCCGAAGACCGCCCGGCTGCGTCGGCTCTGCTGATCGGCAGCCTCCTTGGCGAGGCCTGCCATGGGCTCCCCGTGCTCGACTACGGCGGCGGGGACGGGGCGTTGGCGGCCTTGCTGATCGGCCAGCATGGCATGGCCGCCGAGGTGTATGACCCGTTCAACCCCACCTGCGATGTCCCGCCCCACCGGCTCTTTCCACTTGTGACCTGCTTCGAGGTGCTGGAGCACACGCCCGATCCCCGCGCCACGATCTTCGAGATCGCTGGCCTTGTCCAAGAGGAGGGCATCGTCGTGTTCTCAACCCTCTTGCATCCGAAAGACTTTATGCAGAGGGGTCTGGACTGGTGGTATGTGGCGCCACGGAACGGCCATGTGACGATCTATTCGGCGCAGGCGTTGCGGGCGCTATGGACGGAGCTTGGGTTCCAGTTGGTCAGCCACGGCGACAACCTGTATTTCGCCTATCGGACCCCGCCGGCATTCGCGCGCTGGCTTGCCTGCTGAGCAGCCTCAGCCTGTCGCAAGACGCTTTGATGATCTGAGGCGTGGAGCGCGGCCCTCTTACGTCCCGGAATTGATCAGGGTGCGTATCGAGGACGGCGATCATGTCCTGCGGGCCCATCAGTGGATGCCGCAAGCGAAAGATGTCTCTACCCAAAACGCGATAGGGTATGTTCCGTGCTGATAGGCGCGCGGATGATGCTTTGATGACCGAGAGGGAACCAAACACCTTTTGTCAGAATGCTTCCCATGTTCGGCATCACGTGACCCTGATCTAGCTCTGCCATGTCCAAAATCGGGCGGAGGTCGGCGACGCGAGCGATCTGCCCAAACGCTTCGACAAATAGGGAGCGAGCATCCGCCTCTGATCGCGCAGTGATCCCAACGCCTAAACCCAAAGGTGAAAAGCGATTTGGCGCCTCAGCCTTGATCCAGAATGGCCTCATGGCTGTCCGTGTATCTGAGCTTGAGTTGAGACGCCAACTTTAAGCAAAAACCAGCGCTGTAGTAGCAGACCGCAATTGCTCCTGATCTTGGCAATTAGGCCAGAGTCCCCCACACAGCACAAACAAAAGGTAGGTCAAAGCTTAGCCGACGCTAACCCTTGAACAGGCTAAGCAGGCTTTGCGGGGCCTGGTTGGCAAGCGACAATGCCTGCGTACCCAACTGCTGCTTGATCTGAAGAGCCTGCAAGCGCGCCGACTCGTTCGACAGATCTGTGTCGATCAGGGCGCCCAGCCCGGCATTCAGGCTGTCGATCTTCGAGCTGTTGAATGTGATCGTCGCGTCCAGCAGGTTTGAATCGGCGCCAGTCTGGTTCAACTGGTCTGCCACACCCTTCAGCGCCGTGGTGAACGCCGTCACGCCGGTGGTTGCCGTCAGGGCCAGCGCAGCCGCAGTCTGGTCGGCGCCTGCCGCAGCGGCCGTAAACGTGTCCACCCCTGCCGCACTCCGGGTGAACGTCGCACCGATCAGCCCTGCCAGCGTAGCCGCCAGCCCACTGGTATCGGCGGCCGAGATCGTCGCCGTATTGCCAAGCTCACTGCTGATCACCGATTTGCTGACACCCGCCGTCGGGCCGCCGGCGGCCTTCCCCAACAGGGTCTGGCCGTTATAGGTCGAGTTGTCGGTATAGTTGGCGATCCCGGTCAGCAGGGACTTATAAGATGCGACATACTGGGCCCGCTGATCCTGCGCGATGCTGCTATCGCCGATCTTCACCAGCAAGGCCTTTGCAATGTTCACCTGATCCGAGATTTTACCCAGCGCGCTGAGCGACGTGCCGACCAGGCCCTTGGCGTTGCCAAGCTGCTCGTTCACGCTCGTCAACGCGCCGACGTCCGACCGCACCCGCTGCGCCACGGCATATGCGCCGCCATCATCCGTCGCATCCGCCACCCGCAGACCCGTCGAGATACGTTTCTGCGATGCCTGCAACTGCGTGTTGGTGGCGTTCAGCGACGCCAGCGCCACCTGCGCGCCGATATTCGTGTTGACTGAGTTCAGCGACATGATGTTTTACCCTCGATGGCCGCTGACCCGATCCTTGGCAGCCGCATTTGCTTTTTGCACGGCCGCTTCTTATGGCCAGGAAGAAGTTTGACCTAGAATCGTTGCTAAAAAGTGAAGACCGTATGGAGAGCTGATCTTGTTGACGAATGCTGCCATCCGCATCGTATTGCTGCTGGCGCTCGCCGTCCCGGCAGTCGCGGCTGAGCCCGTGCTCGACCGCATCACGCTATCCTCCGGCGGGGTCGGCCAATTCGAATTCACCGCTGACGTCGAGGGCCCGGCGACTCTGCCGCTCGCCGTGCCGCTTGGCCAAGTCGATGACCTATTGAAAAGCCTGTATGTCGACGATCCCTCCGGTGGTGCGTCCAGCGTGCGACTGCCAGGCCGCGAACCGCTCGGCGAGAGCTTCCGGCCCCTGCCCTTCAGCCCGGCCGCCTTCTCAAGCGAAGAGGCCCTGTTGGGCGCCCTGATCGGAGAGTCCGTGCGCGTACCCGCGGCGGGGATCAACGGCCGTATCCTCGCCGTGACGCCCTTCGACGTCGCGTTGCCGAATGGCGGCGGAACGCTCACCCGGCATCGCCTGACCATCGCCACCGACACTGGGATCGCAACCGCCATACTGCAGGACATCCCCAGCGTAGAGTTCCAGTCGGAGCAGTTGCAGCAGCAGCTCGGCGTTGCCCTGGCAGCGATCGCGGCGCAACGCATCCAGGACCGGCGCACCCTGCAACTAACCCTAGGCGATGGCGGCCCGCGCTCGGTCCGTTTCGGCTACGTCGTGCCGGCGCCGGTCTGGAAAACCTCATATCGTTTAACCATCCCCGCCGCCGATGCACCCGGCCCCGCGGCGCTGCAGGGCTTCGCCGTCGTCGAGAATCTGAGCGGACGGGATTGGCGCAATGTCGAGGTGCTGCTGACGTCCGGCCAATCGGTGCTGTTTCATCAGCCGCTCTATGAGGCCGTGTTCACCACCAGGCCCGAGGCGCCGGTCGAGGTGCCGAACCGCATCACGCCGCAGCCCGATGCCGGTGCTGTGCCGCTCGGCGCGATGGCGGCCGCACCACCGCCATCGCCCGCCATGGCGCCGGCTCCGTTCGCGCTGCGGACGCTGCGGCAGGACGCCTCGCCTGCGCCGGCCGAAATGCGCCAGTCAGCGGCGCAGGTCGAGTTTCGACTAGCCAGCCGCGTCAGCGCCGCATCCGGCGAGACCATGCTGCTGCCGATCATGGACCGTGCGATGCCCGCCCGGCGGGTGGCGCTGTTCCAGCCCGAGGCCAACACGCGCAATCCCCTGGTCGCACTGCTGCTGACCAATGATGGTGCCACGGCGCTGCCGCCGGGCCTGATTACGCTGTTCGAGCGCCGGGCCGATAGGGGCGGCGCCTTCATCGGCGACGCCCGCCTGCCGGTCGTGCAGCCCGGCGCCGAACGCCTGGCGAGCTTCGCCGCCGACCTCGCCGTCGATGTCGATATGACGAGCGGCGTGGACAGCCAGATCACCTTCGGGCGCGCCGCAGCGGGCGTGCTCGAGCTGGTCCGGCGGGAACGGGCAACCACGGCCTATCGCGTCACGACCCCCGCCGGAGCCGGCCGGACGCTTTTGATTGAGCAGCCGCGCCGCGATGGCTGGACCGTCGTCGAACCCACAGGCGCTGCCGTCGGCCTCACCCCCACGCACTACCGCATCAGCCGAGCAATCCCCGCCGGCGTGACCGAGACGATCGAGGTGACGCTGGAGCGGCCCCGCAGCGAGCGCATCATACTGGCGGATACGGCCACGACGCGGCTGCTGGCGATGGCCGAGGAGGGCCGGCTGTCGCCGGAGCTCCGGGCCGCGATGACGCGGGCTGCAGGGCTGCGGACCGAGCTTGACCGCCGCAATGCCGTCCTGCATGGCCTTGCCGACCGCCGCGCGGCACTCGTTGCGGACCAGGACCGCGTGCGCAAGAACCTGGCGGCAGTGCCGGCGAACAGCGAGCTGCAACGCCGCACTCTCGGGCAACTGCAGCAACAGGAAGCGCAGCTTGCGACCCTGCAGGCCCAGGCCGATGCGGCACAGCGTGAGATTGACGACGCTGGCGCCGCGCTGAAGGAGTATCTGGCGACGCTGACGCTATAGACGTCCGGGCCGCTGCAAGCGTCCGGGCCGCTGCAAGCGTCCGAGGCATTGCGATAGCCACGTTCATGGGCCATGCAGGCGACTCCGCGCTCTTTGCGCAAATCGTGCCGGGAAACGTGCTGAATGGAAGCCGCGCCGACCCACCCGCGCCTGTCTGTGGTCATCGCGGTGTATAATGAGGCGGAAAACGTTGGGGCAGTGCTCGAAGAGCTGACGGTGGCGCTGGCCGGGCTGCTGCCGTTCGAGGTGGTGTTTGTCGACGACGGCAGTACCGACGCCACCGCTGGTCAGCTCATGGCGCTGTCCGCCACCCATCCCGTCCTGCGCCTGCTGCGGCACGACCGGCGCTGCGGCAAGACGGCGGCGCTCCGCACCGGCATCGCTGCCGCCCGTGCCGAATGGATCGCCACGATGGACGGCGACGGCCAGAACGACCCGGCCGACATCCCCGGCATGCTGCAGCTTGGGCTGGCCGCCACGGGCAGCGCGCCCCTGGTGGCCGGCATACGCATCCGCCGTAACGATCGTTTGTCCCGCCGCCTCGCAACCCGCTTTGCCAACGGCTTCCGCCAGGCCGTGCTGGCCGATCACTGCCCGGACACCGGCTGCGGCCTCAAGGCGTTCCGGCGCGAGGACTTCCTGCGGCTTCCTGCGTTCGAGGGCATGCACCGCTTCCTGCCGGCGCTGTTCCAAGCCTATGGGCATCCATTGCTTTGCAAAACGGTGTCGCATCGCGCCCGGCTGCGCGGCCGATCGAAATACACCAATTTCGGCCGGGCCATGGTGGGGATCGGCGACATGCTGGGCGTGATTTGGCTGCGCAGCCGCACCACGCTTCCACAGAAGGTCACTGAGTCCTGACGCCACACCTCAACAGGCTTCGGCTGTATCACTATGCGGCGCTGGCGCTGGCGGCGCTGATCCTGTTCCTACCGGGACGCGCCCGCCTGCCGGCAATCGACCGCGACGAGGCGCGCTACATGCAGGCGACCTCGCAAATGCTTGAAACGCATGATTTCATCGATGTGCGCTTTCAGGACCAGCCGCGTTATCTACAGCCCGCCGGCATCTACTGGCTCGAAGCCGCAGCCGTCGCCGCGTTCAGCGACCCGGCCGCCCGCGAGCCCTGGGCCTATCGCATTCCCTCGTTGCTCGGCGCAGTCGGGGCCGTGCTGCTGACGGCTTGGATCGGCAGTACGTTGTTCGGGGTATCAGCCGGCATCGTGGCGGCGCTGCTGCTCGCGACGTCGCTGCTGATGGGGACAGAGGCCCGCATGGCCAAGCTCGACGCCACCCTGCTCGCCACCATCCTGGCCGCGCAGGCCAGCCTGCTGCGGCTCTACCTGGACGGCATCGCGGGCGTCATGACCCGGCGGCGCTGGGCGGCACTGCACTGGGCGGCCCTGGGTGCCGGTCTGATGCTGAAGGGACCGCTGATCCTGCTGGTCAGTTGGGGCACTATCCTGGGTCTGGCGGTATCGGAACGCCGGATCGCCTGGCTGCGGCAGCTGCATGCGGGCTGGGGTTTTGTCATTATGGGCGTGATCGTGCTGCCGTGGTGCGTGGCGATCGGCGTGGCCAGCGGCGGCGACTTCTTTGCGAAGTCGGTCGGTGACAACTTTCTCGGCAAGGTCGCGCAGGGGCAGCAGGCGCATGGCTTTCCGCCTGGCTATTACCTTGCCGTGTTCGCAATCAGCTTCTGGCCCGGCTCGCTGTTCGCCGTGCTGGCGGCGCCGTTCGTCTGGACGCAGCGGCGCATCCCGGCGGTCCGGTTCCTGCTGGCATGGATCGTCCCGACCTGGCTCTTGTTCGAGCTGGTGGCGACCAAGCTGCCGCACTACGTGCTGCCGACCTACCCGGCGATCGCCTGCCTGACAGCGGCAGCAGTGCTGGCCCCCAGCGCTTGGCAATTCGGCCGGGCCTGGCGCTGGGTCTGCCGGGTCTATGGCGCGGCCTGGTTGCTGATTGGGGTGGCGCTGGCCATGGCAGGGCCTGTCCTGCTCTGGGTGCTGGAGCAGCGGATCGACGCGCTGCCGATCGCCGCGAGCCTGGCCGTGGCAACGCTGATCGCTGCTGCAGGCTGGGCGGCATGGCTCCAACGGCCACGTCCGGCGATGGCCTTGGCCGGAGTGTCGGCGCTGATCCTATTCTGCAACAGCTACTCGCTGGTCCTGCCTAATCTCACGACCATCTGGCTCAGTCCGCGCATCGCCGCCGCGGTGGCAGCCGTGCGGCCCTGCCCAGACAGCGTGCTGGCATCGAGCTCCTATAGCGAGCCGAGCCTGGTGTTTCATGTCGGCAGGGACACCCGGCTGATCACCGCCCCGGCGGCGGCCGACTATCTCGCGAGCCACGCCGACTGCGGCCTTGCGCTCATCGGCGCACGCGAGGAGCCGGCGTTCCAGGACCGTTCGCAGGTCTTGGGCATGACTCCCCGGGCCCTAGCCGAGGTCGACGGTATCGACTACTCGACTGGCCGCCGCCTTAACCTGACGATCTACGGCGGGCCCTGACCCGTTTGCCAGGCCAGGACCTCACACGGCGAAGGCGGTCCGGCCCTGGGCCTGGCCAGTTGTTATAAAGCTGGTCAATGGGTCGGTCCCGCTGTTTTGCACGTCCGCATAGGCCGCCAGATACTTTGCGGTGGAGAATGCAGCCGACGGATCGCGGCCCTGTTTCCACCCAGTTGCCTCATAGTGCTTCAAGGGATCGATGCCAGCAGCTTGAACGTCGGCGTTGTGCGCGAGATAGTACTTGGTGTCGAAATACGCATCGGGGTTCAGGCCCTTCTGCCAGCCGGTCGCGTCGTAGCTCGCAGCCGCCTGCTGCTGCCCGGCTGCGCCACCCGGGATCAAGGTCGCGCCGAGCTGCTTGTCGTAGTAGGCCGCATCCACCAACGGGTCGGCCGTTGCCGAACCGCCCGCAAGGAACGTCATGCGGCCCTCGGCCTTGCCATAGACAAGGTAATGCAGCAGCGGGTTGAGCCCGGAGAAGGCCACGTCCGGGTTGGCAGCGAGATATTTGGCGTCCGAGAACAACAGGCTGGGCTCCCGGCCCTCCTGCCGGCCGTATTGCTCGAAATGCAGCAATGGATCGACACCTGCCGCTTTCACGTCCGGGTTCTGCGCCAGGTAGTAGTTGGTATCGAACAGGGCGTCGGGGTTGCGGCCTTCCTTCCAGCCGTAGGTCTCGTAATGCAGCATCGGATCCATTCCAGCCGCGGCCACGTCCGGGTTTTGCGCCAGATACCAGGCCCGGTCGATCAGAGGGTCCTGCGCGACAGTCACGATCGCAGTCACCGGGCTGGCGGTACGGCCCTGGTAGCGACCGACATTCAGGAACTGCTGCAACGGATCGATCCCAGCCGCCTTTACGTCCGGATAGGCCGCAAGATATTTGCTGACGCTGAAATTGGGTCCGGGATTGCGTCCCTCATGCCAGCCGTAGGTCTCGTAATGCTCGAGGGGGTCAAGGCCGGCGGCGGCGACGTCTGGGTTCTGCGCCAGATACCAGGACGTGCTGAAGAAGGCGCTGGGGTCCCGATGTTCCCTCCAGCCATTTTGCAGGAAATGCTTCAACGGATCGACGCCCGCGGCAGCGACGTCCGGGTTGCTTGCCAGGTAGAAGGCCGCATCGAAATCCGGATTTAAGCTATGCGTGGTTTGCAACAGGGTGCCACCGGATGGATCGGCTGCAAGGCTGAATTGGTCAAGATTGTAGGCTGCGGTGCCGCCGGTAAGCTTGAAGCTCCCTACCGCCACGCCGCCCTGATTGACGGAGATCGCACCACCCAAAAAGCTGATGGTGAGGCTGGCGTTATAGGTCACGCCCTGGAGGTCGACGCTGTCGCCGTTCTGGAAATCCTGCAGAGTGGCGCCCACGGCGCCGGTGCCCTGGAACACGAGATGGGCGGCTGGGTCCTTGAAGGTGACCGTGTTGTTGACGATTGCGGGCGCGGCAAAGATCAACGTGCCGCCCGATTGCACCGTCAAGGTGCCGGGTACAGCAGCCTGAGCCAGGTTGACCAGGGTGTCCACGGTGAGGGTCCCCGCGACGTTGATCGCGCCGCCATTGGCCAACGTGCCTTTGCCGCCGAGCAGGACCGACACGTTCGACGCCACGTCGAGCACGGCGTTCTTGCCAAAGGTGACGGTCTTGCCGACCGCATCTCCAACGGTTCCAAGTCTCAAGGAACTTGCCGTGCGATAGCCAGGCATGAAGTCGATCGACGCATTGTCGAACTGCGCGGAGGTACCAAAGGTCACCGCCGAACCGCCGACGCGGAGCAGGCCAGGGGACGTGCCATTCGCGGCCACGAACGTCGTGTTGTTCAACAGCGTCAGCTGGCCGTAGTTCGACAGGGTCAGGACGCCGAACTTATACGGGGCCGCCATGTCCAGGGTGCCCTGCACCCGCACGCCGTCCAGCGCGGCAAGGTCGTTCCGCATGACCACGCCGCCGTTCATCATCAGGCTGCCGCCTCTCAGCGTGCCCTGCAGCAACAGCCTGCCGCTGTTGAGATTGAGCGCCGTCTTGACGGTCAGGCCCTGCAACGAGACGCCAAGCGTCGCGCCGGGCGCATTTACGTTCACGCTGCCGATGGACGTGACGGCAGCGTTGCCGACCTTGACGGTATAACTTCCCAGCGCATCGATCGTAACGATGTCGTCCGGGGCTGCGGTGCCGCCGGGCACTACTCCAGATGACCAGTTTGCCCCGACATACCAGGAGCCGGTGCTCGCTGCCCATTTCGCATTCGCCATCGCCAATCATCCCAAAATCCAGGATGACAGAATGACAATGAATTAAAATTTACACGATACCCGACGCGGACCCGGATCATTATCGCATAGATACGACTTTTATGGATAACTTTGTTTATGCGACTGTATGAACTTATTTATCCAGGGCTACGGAGGACAATGTAACTCAAAGGCCGACACGGGCTAGAAAACCTGTTCATCCATGCGTCAGAGCAGCGCGAGGCTGTTGCGCGCCGACTCGACCAACTGCTCCATCTCGACCAGTGCGCCATTGTCGAGGTCTGTCCGTGCTGCCGTCAGATTGGCCTGCACGGTCCCGATCGTTTGATCCACCTCCGCTCCGAGTCCTACTAACCCAGCCTCGCGTAATGCTGCCAGCGCCAGGTCGAGGCCACGCCGGATCTCGCCGGCATTGGCTGCAACCGCCGCGCGATGTACGCGGTCGAGCTCGAGCTGCGCCGTCTCCAGCAGGGCGCGGGCATGGTGCGATTCGACCGACATGATGGCTACTTCTTCGCGCCGAGCGGATAAAGGTAGTCCAGCAAGAAATCCTTCACGGACCCGGGCGGCTTGCGCTGCTCGCTCTCGGCCGCGGCTACCTCGGCATTGTCGTTATGTGCTGCGTCATTGTGCACTGCCGTATCCCTAGGCGTCGCGCCGTCATGAAGGGCATCTTTGGGCGGTTCGATCATCTCGACTTCGGTATGGGATGCCTCGACGACAGACGGCTCGCTATGGCCCAGCAGCGCCACTGTCTTCGATCCGAGCTCGTCCGACTGAACCATCTCCACCACCCGGCGCAGCGCGTCGCTCCGACCCAGCGCATAGGCGCGGTGCAGGGCTTCCTGCATGGTTGCAGCAATCGTTTCCAGCTCGTTGTTCTGCATCAAAAGTTCTCCCTGGTGCGTTGAGGATAATGCCAGGCCCCAGCCGGCGCAACGTCACCCCGCCTAATCACGGCACCGCCGCCCGCCCAAGCCGCTCAACCGGAGCCGTGCATCCCGCGAAATTGACCGCCGCCGCTCGACAGCGCAGGAGAAGCCTAAGAAGCCTGGCGTGCGAGACGCTAGGAGCGGACGTCGCCCATTCGGATGGCATTGGCATGGCAGTAGCCGACATCTTGCTCCTGCATGGCCGCATCGACGTGCTGCGCAACAACCCGGGCTATGCTGGCATGGGCGGTGCGGTCGAGCTGCCGGAAGCCGAGTGGGACCATTTACTCAATTTAAACCTCAAAGGCGTATTCCTGGCCTGCAAGCATGTGCTGCCAATCGTGCTGCGGCAGGGCAAGGGGGCATCATCAACATCTCCAGCATCGCGGCGATCCGACGGACCGGGTATCCCTACGCCGCTTACTGTACGGCAAAGGCAGGAGTAAACCAGCTCACCGTCAGCTTGGCGCTGCAGCATGCCGCCCAAGGCATCCGCGCCAATGCGATCATGCCCGGCATGATGAGCACGCCGCTAATCCAACAACAGACCGCCGGCCAGCATCCGGGCGCCGGCCATATGGTCCGCGCCCGCGACACTGCCTGCCCGATGGGCCGAATGGGCACGGGGTCGGACGTTGCGCACGCAGCCGTGTTCCTGACCTCTGATGATGCTTCCCATATCACTGTAGTGTGCTTGCGGGTCGAGGGCGGGATCAGTTTGCGGTGCGGATGATGGCGTTTAAATAATGGCGTTCAAGGGCAAGGCGCCTGGCAGCGGGTCGGGAGAGATGTCCCGTCGCACGCAGTTGCTTCGACCGTTGATTGCGCTTTCGGACAAGCAAGTTAGTGAGGCACGGCGGATGCGCCGGGCAGGGGCCGAGCCGGAGGCGATTGCCGTGGCCATGGGCTTACCGCAGGACGAGATCGAGAAGGCACTGGTGCAGATGCGGTCGGCCCGGCCCGAAACCACCCGTGGCACGCTGAATGTGACGCTTGCGGCGCATCGGCTTATCATGAAGGAGCGAATCGGCGACGAGCCGATCTGGCAGACGATGGATCGGATGCTTGACGAACTGCTCCGCCTGCGCGGCGCCTCTGCCCCGCGCAAGAAGCCTCCGCCGCCGGCGCAAGACGACCTGCTCCTGCCGCTTCCAGATCGGCGAGATGTCTAGTTAACACGACCCACTCGCCGCCACGAACAAAATGTGAGACACGGTTTTCATGATCTATGCCTTTCACGACGCCGCCGCTGCTGCTCTCCTGCCGGCCCGCGCCTGGGCCCGTGCCGCCAGCACCATGCTGCGCGTGACGCCGGGTCCGGAGTCGCTAACCTGGGGGACCCGCGCCGCCGTAGCCTGGGCGGACGTTGCGAACGACGTGCTGCGTCCGCGTGGCAAACCGGAGTGGAACATCAAGGTCAGCCGTGGGGCCGAGGAGCCGTTGCACGAAACCGTCGAGCTGGACCGGCCCTTTGTCCGGTTGCTGCGCTTCCAGGCGCCGGGTGCGACTGGCCCTCGCGTTCTGCTGATGGCGCCGATGAGCGGGCATCATGCGACCTTGTTGCGCGGCACAGTCCAGGACATGGTCGATGCCGGACTCGAGGTGTTCGTGAGCGACTGGCGCGACGCCAAGATCGTACCGCTCCTGCATGGCGACTTCGACCTCAGCAGCTACGTCGAGACCGTGATCAACTTTTTGCAGCACCTCGGCCCCGATACGCATGTGGTTGCCGTGTGTCAGCCAGCGCCGGCCGTGGTTGCTGCCGTCTCGCTTATGGCGACGCGCAACGATCCGGCCCAGCCCCGCAGCATGACGCTGATGGGCGGCCCGGTCGACACCCGTGCGGCGCCGACCGTCGTCACCAAGCTCGCCCAGGAGCATACGATCGAGTGGTTCGAGCGGCATGTGACCACGACCGTGCCGCCATGGCACGCTGGCGCATTCCGGCGGGTTTATCCCGGCTTTCTGCAACTTGCCGCCTTCATCTCGATGAATCCCGATCGCCACATCGCTGCGCATCGCAAGATGTTCGACCATCTGGTCCAAGGCGACGAGGAAAGTGCGGCGGCGCACCGCCGGTTCTACGACGAGTATCTCGCCGTCATGGATGTGCCTGCGAGCTACTACCTGCAAACGGTCGAGACATTCTTCCAAAAGCACGACCTTGCCGACGGCCGCATGATGGTGCGGGGCGAGCAGGTCACGCCGTCTGCGATCAAGCATACGGCGTTGATGACGGTCGAAGGTGCGCTCGATGACATCTCGGCGCCCGGCCAGACCATCGCTGCGCAGACTCTTTGCAGCGGCATCGCATCCGACCGCCGGACGCAATATCTGCAGCCCGACGTCGGCCACTACGGGATTTTCAACGGCCGCAAGTGGAGGAGCGAGATCCTGCCCCGCATTGGAGCGTTCATCGCCGCGAACTGACCGGCTCAACTGCTCATCCAACTCGGCTAATGTCGCGTGAAGCGCGGCAATTCAGGCTGCAGTGTCGGACTGCATTCCATGATGCCTGGATTGCCGAGCTAAAGCTGGCCCACACCGACACGCCGGCTAGTCCGCTTCTGGCGGAATGCTCAGCGGGACGGCAAGAAGCCGGGTCCAGTAACTACAAGAATATCCACAAGCGCGGGTAAAAAAAAAGGCGGCACCCGAAAGCGCCGCCAAGTTTAGGGAGGAAACGTCCTGCAAACAAAGCGGCAAGCCGCCGTGTCGCATCCGTCAAATTGTGAACCGCACTTCAGAATGCAAGTCCGACCCGACCAGAATATGCTGCACTGCATCACGAACCCGTTAAGGGTCAATCCCGCCGTGAGGGTGGGCGGCCGACCGGAGGGCTCCACTCTCCCCGCTGCCGCGCAGTCCATGCATAGCGTGCGTCGCCCTCCAACAGATGCAGGCCATCATGCAGCCGGTTGCGCTCGAGCCATCCGACCGCGGCCTCGAGCTCCTGCAAGGTCATCGCGGCCCGGCTCTTGCCCATGACCCGCTTCAGCACCGCGTTGTAGCGATGGTAGCCGCCCTGGCCGCGCACCTGGCGCAGCGCGCTCTCGTCCTCGATCGCCTGCGACGCCACCATCTCCCCAACCCGGCGCCGTAGGCGGCGCTCGGCGACGCTGGGCAGCTCCAGCAACTCGCTCTGCGCCGAAGGATCGCCGGCGACGAAGTTGGGCCCGGGCTTCAGCAACGCATAGCGCAGGGCCAGCGCGTTGCTGCTGAGCGGGACGATGCCGTCCGCAGGCTCGGCGTCCAGTTGACCCTGCAGCCAAAGCGGCAGCTGGCTCTGGCGCTTCGGAACAGGTGTCCGCGCGAGTGTGCCCTGCTCGGTCTCGATCCGATGGCGAAATTTGGCGAATAGCGGGTCGTCCGGGTGGAACACCAACGCCCGCTGCGCCGCATACGGCCCGGCATTCGGATCGACGCGGGTTGCGCGCGCGACCATCTGCTCCAGCCAAGGCCGGCTGCGGATCTGGGTCAACGCGGCCACGACGGCGACCTCCGGCACATCCAGACCCTCATAGGCCATCGCCACCGTGACAAGGATGGTAGGATCGGCCCGCAGCCGGAAGCTCGCCAGCGTCTCCCGCGCGTCGCGCTCGTCGCTGGTGGCCAGGCGCACGTTGTCCTGCTGCGCGCGCGGCAGCCAGGCCCGCACCACCTCCTGATAGCGCCGGGCCGACACCTGGTCCGGGGCGACGACCAGCAGCTTGCCTAGGCCCCTGCCCTCGCCGCGCTCCGCTCGCCGGCGCGCCCGTAGGCTCCGCGTCGCGTCGAACGCCTGCCGCAGCAGCTCGTCTGCGAACCCAGTCCGCAGCGCGGTGAACAGCGCCGGGCGCGTCGTCTCCGTCGGCCAGTGGGCGAACAGCCGATGCGGCCCCACCTCCGCCGGCGAGCCGTCCGGCTGCTTGACCTCGGGATCGAGCCAGCGCGCCTCGCCGTCTAGGGCGCCGAACACCACCGGCAGCACGGCGCGCTCGGCCAGCGCCTGGGCGCGGCTATAGCCGACCACCGCCCAGCCGGATGCGAGCATGTCCACCTCCCGCGTCGCGGCCCGTTGCCCGGCGCGGTAGGGCAGCCACAAGATGCCGCGCCCGTCCGCGCGCTCGAGCGTGCCAGATAGCAAAAGCCGCAGCCGCGCCGTCTCAAGCATGGGCTGCAGGGCACGGCTCCAGCCGGATGCTTCATCTGGAACACCGTCGGCGAGGGGCTCGGGCGTCATGTCGGACAGGGCTGGCAGATGATGCACCTCGTCCACGATCAGCAGATAGCGGTGCCGGCGGAACTCCGCCAAATGCAGGTCCGGGGCAGCGGCGACGCCCTGGTAGGTCGTGACATAGCCAGCGAGGCCGCGGCACAGGTCCGGGTCGTTGCCGGCGGCGCGAACGGCCAGGGCGTGACCGAGAGCGGTGCGCCAGGCTGGGTCGGCAAAGGCCTCCTCGGCCTGCAGGCGCAGGCTGTCCCGCGGCACCACCCAGCAGACGCGGTCGATGACGCCGGCGCCGACCAACGCCGCAGCGGCGATCACCGGGAGCAGGCTCTTGCCGCCGCCGGGGGTCACGGCCGCGAGGATGTCGGCGACGTCGGTGGCCTGGCCGGACGCGATGGCCTGGACGATGGCGGCCACCTGAGCCTGATGAGTGCGAAGCGGTCGAGTCGGCACGCAGGCTCCGGCATAGGATTCCCGGCACCATGAATCGATTAGGCCCGGCTGTTAACCCCCTTTAACGGACTTTATTCCGGCGCCTGCAGCGAGGGGCGGCTAATGCTGCGGCCGTGCAGCAGGGGCCGTTCCTCGTGGTTTGCCGTCGCGGTCATGATGACACCGGCCCATAGGACCAGCGACAATGCACCGGCAAGGCGCGCGTGCCGGGTCAGCGTGCCGCCGCCGATGCTTTTCAGGCCGATCGTCTTCGGCAGGCTGAACACCGACGCATTGAGCACCGCGGCGCCGAGCAGCACCAGCTTGGGCAGGAACCAGCTATGGCTGCCAGTCTGGATCGGGTCGTACAGGAACAGCAGCGCGCCCGACGCTAAGGTGACGGCAAAGCTCGCATGGGTGATCGGCAGCACGATCCGCGCCAGCGCGTCGAGCGCGATGTCGCGGCCCAATAGCCCGAGCAGCCGGAGGTCCAGCAACACGATCGCGCCGAAGAACACCGCGGTGCCGCCGACGTGCAGCAGGCGCAGCGGCCCGTGCCAGCCCTGCAGTCGATAGACCGCTATGCGGGCGGAGCTGGTAGCCAGCCAGACCAGCCAGTCGCTCGGCAGCACCAGGGCGGTGTCGGAATAGACGCCATGCAATCGGTCGGCACTCCAGCGAGAGGTCGAATACTAAACGCGGGGTGCGGCTGCCTGCTTGAATTGGGCGACGATCACCTTGTAGGCGGCGACCGACCTCAATGGCCGCTCCGGCGGCAGCAGCGGACCGACGATGGCGCGCATTTCCATCAGCTTGGCCCTCGCCAAGGCAAGGTTCGGCGAGCCGCGCAGCTCGGGCCGGCCCTCCAGCCGCCGCAGCTCCCGGTCGGCGTAGATCAGATAGCCCCGGCTGTCGTGATACTCGACGGGCTTCTCGATTCGGCCACCCTCGATCGACTCGCTGTAGTCCTCGGAGGCGATGGTCGCGATCTCCCCCAGCACGCCAAGCATGAAACGCTCGTTGTCGAGCAGGCCGGCGGGCACGGTCGCGCGCACGGCGGCGATGATGCCGACCACCTTTTGGTATTGCGCGACTGTGGCCGGGTCGGTCGGCTTGCCGGCCGCCAGCGCCTCGAGCGCGATCAGCTCGCCGTCAAAGCCGGTGACGCCACGGCGCGCCAGCTCGCCGGAGATGTCGTCATACAGCTCCCGGATCGGATGGCCGAAGTGCGGCAGCGCGAGCTCGATCTGGTTGGCGTCGATCAGCTCGCGCCCAACCATCAGGTGCCCCTCCAGCAGTCCTAGCTTGAACAGCAGCTCGGCGTGGTCCTCGTTGCTGATGGCCGCGCTGGTCACCCGGATCACGGTGCCGGGCGCCACGAACTCGACGTCGTTGGCATAGGCATGCGCCAGGCGAGGCGGATGAGCGTTGCAGATGGTTGCAGCGAACCCGGGACGCAGCGCCGGCGCGGCACCGGTGGGCCGCGCGGCCGCAAGGAGCGCTCCGGTCGCCGCGGCCGCCAAACCGCACCACATCGTCATCCGCCGCTGCCGCATCACATGCCCTCCTAGTTGCAAACCACTTGCATTTGGTGCGGGGATAATGCAATTGAGAGTCGGTTGCAATAACTTTGGAAAGCGTGTCATGCGGGTGCATCTCTTGGGCGTCGTAGCCCTCGCCGTCCTGACGGCGGCCATTGGCACGGCATGGGCCGAGGACCCGGCAACCTTCCGCCTTACCATCAAGGACCACGCCTTCGATCCGGCCGAATTGACGGTTCCGGCCGGCAAGCGATTGATCCTGATTGTGCGCAACAGCGATGACACCCCTGCGGAGTTCGAGAGCCGCGGCCTCGGCGCGGAGAAGGTCATCTCGGCTGGGCGCGAGGCCACGATCCGGGTTGGCCCGCTCGCCGCCGGGCGGTATGCGTTCAACGACGAGTTCCACCAGGACCAGGCGCATGGCGTCCTGATCGCGACCGGAGAATAGGGCCATGCTGGCGAGCGCATTGATCGTCTTTCGAGAGGTGTTCGAGGCCGGGCTGATCCTGGGCATCGTGCTCAGTGCCACCCGCGGCGTGGCCAGACGGGCGGGCTGGGTCATAGGCGGCGTGCTGGGCGGCCTGCTCGGCGCCTGCTTGGTCGCGGCGTTTGCCGGCGCGATCGGCGACGCCATGCAGGGCTCCGGGCAGGAGGTGTTCAACGCCGGCATCCTGCTGGTCGCCGCCGTCATGCTCGGCCGGCACAACGTCTGGATGGCGCGGCACGGGCGGGAGATGGCCGGCGAGATGAAGGCGCTCGGCCGCAGCGTCACGGACGGCAGCCGCACCTTGCTCGCCTTGGCCGTGGTGATCGGCGTCGCAATCCT
>JAABVA010000546.1_pt1 | contig 47116 bp, 38 predicted proteins | sample 5560331 | NCBI WGS metagenome assembly JAABVA01 (sample SAMN12812661, study PRJNA571458) | rock metagenome | isolation source: Antarctica rocks | place: Antarctica: Victoria Land, Mt New Zealand sud | collected 2016-01-07 | reverse complement strand
CCCGCCTTAAACGCCCCCTTCCACACTCCCCTTACCATCTCACCATCCCCATTGTCAATCTTCCGCATCAGCCTAAACGCCCTCCCATCACTAGCCCCACAGTTCCCAAACAACGCCTTCTCTGCCTCCTCATCCGCCTTTTCCAGCTGCGCTTTCGCCAACGCGTCCGTCATTAGAGTCTCCTGGATAGCATCAGACTGCACGTGTCCGCCTTGGGCAAAGTCGCGGTAGGCTTGGGTTTCGGGGGCGTCAATGAGGCGGAAGTCGAGGTCGGTGGACATGCCTCGCTTGGGTGGAGAGCCTCTGGCTGGTGAGGCTTGCTTGATTGGGGAGGTTCCTCGTTTTGAAGAGCTATAATTTGGTGAGCCTCCGCTAGGGGGAGGCTTCTTGGGTAAGCCGTTGCCGTGCGGGCTATTACCGGGCAGAGGACGAGGCGGTGGCTTGGGTTCAGATGACCGCTGGTAGGTGGGACCTTTGCCCTTGGTGCAGATGCAGCGGCAGAAGGCGGTGTCGCAGGATTCGAGGCAGGGATGGCCGCACGGGAGGGATTTCTTGCAGGGTTTGCGGCAGATGACGGTGCTGTGAGCGAACGCGTGGCAGTTCAACGGACAGATGTGGCCACATGGGAGTTTTTCTTGGCAAGGCATTCTGCAGCCGCCAACGAGGTCTGAGAAGGATTCCGCACAGGTGGCTTCAACCACCCGCGAATGATTCTCACAGGTGAGAGGCAGTGGATTCCCAATTCGGAGCGGATCATTCCTCATAATCTTGGCTACATTCAACCACAAGTCGCTGTTCTTGCACAGGAGTTGCCCGTCGCCGAAGATATAGAACCCACGCTGAGCTCGAGACAGAGCCACGCAGACCCGATTTTCGACTGATAGGAAGCCGATGCTGTTCTTAGTATTACTCCGCACGAGCGAAAGTAGCACAATTCCGTTTTCTTCACCTTGATAGGAATCCACAGTCACGACTTTGAAGAAGCAGCCTTGCAAATTAGGATGCCTACGCAATCCTTTCAGAATTAACTTTCTCTGCCCGTTGTAAAATGTCAGAACGGTAATATCCTTGACGTCCATCCCATTGTGTACTAGGTAATTAAAAAAGGCGACTATCATGTCTGCCTCCTGCTCGTTGATCTTTGACATGAGCTGGTCGGTAGTTTCTGGCCAATGATGGCTAAAGAAGAAGCTATTGACTCCGCCCATACCAGGGACACGGAGTTTCTCGAGAACAGAAGGATGATCTTCCAAGTCATCGTAGATTGAGGCCAAAAGCTTCCGAATCTCGGGGATCATGCGGCGTTGTCGGCTTAACCGAGAGAAGTCGATCTGGTTGCGGACTAAGCGCTCAAACATTGAGACATCGAGGTAGTAAGGATAGCCCTCTAAATCTTTCACTGAACAGTGACCTCGAAGTTGCTGATGGTCGCCTACAAGAATAAGGTGCTCCAGTGAGTCAAAACAAGCAGCGGTAACGTAAGACTCGAATGTTTCGGCGGCTTCCTCGATTAGGACAACTTTTGGCTTTAGACCTTGAACTAGACCCCGGTATTTGCTGAGACCTGTAGTAGTCATACCGATGACTCGAGCTTTTTTCAAGTAATTCAAGTCGACTTCCCAACGACCAACTTTTGCCTGAACTACAAGTCCTGCGTACTGTTTGGCCAGTTCACGAAACGTCTTCCGTATAGCCTCTTTCGCCTTTTGCTGCATATATCGGTAGACTGGCCCTCGATGTGCCTCTTCTATCTCCCATAGGTCTTGCTTCTTCAAAACCTCCCTAATCTTCTCTTCATCGTTGTGCCCGGCGTCAGCTGTGAAGGGTTCGGAGAAAGTTATATGCGGTCCTTTCAAGGTGTCAAAGTCGTCGTCGTCATCGAGCTTGGTTTCGGCTTCTAATTCCTTTAGCTGCTCAAACTCCAAATCGACCTCCTCAAAGTCGAACCCGAGATGTTCTGGCATGATATTCCGTTTTGCGATGATCATGTCCTTCCCAAGCCACATTGCCATATCGCCTGGTGTTTGTAAGGCGTCGGCTCTAAACCATTCCGCAGCTCCTTTGACTAGAGACTCGTGTTGGGCCTCTGTGATTATACCAAGGCTTCTGAAGAATTCGGACCCAAGAGGTTCCGAACCCTCGCTCAAGGGTTTCAACAAATCCAGCATTTCCTTGTGTAACTGGGTCATCCTCTTAGAAGTTATTCCTTTCAATCCTCCTTGAACAATGCCTGGGGAACCTCCACCCTTGACTGCAAACAGTGTCCGTGGCTTGATGATCTCTATATCCGATGTCCTCCCTCCAAGGCGGATGAAGTCTGGTTCAAACTTTGCAACATGACGTAGCAACTGATCGAGTGCATGGTTGGTTTGACAAGCGATTATGATTGGCGGACTCCCTAAACGCATGTTCTCCAGAAGAATTCGTAAGGCAACGACAGACACGTGGGTTTTGCCTGTTCCTGGTGGACCTTGAACGACGGCCAAGCGTTTTGTTAGGATCCGATTTAACGCAGCCAGTTGAGATGGATCCAGCTCTGATGTAGCATTTTGTGGCCAATCTTTGAGAATGTTGACGTTGAAGAACTCATTCCCATCGGACGGAAAAGCGAGTGTTATGTTTTGCATGGGCTGTTGGATAAGATAGTCCGGCGGCCCAACTTCCCTTTGTAGACTGATAATATGTTCAGAAAGTGGGAACCTATGAGGTGTCAGCCGCGCTAATCCTCCTTGTCAACCGACCATGTTGCGTACTTTTCATGTGCGAGCTTCTGTAAACTACAAAGCGGGTGACGATATGCTTCATAGTATCCATTTCGCGCTTCGACCATCACCCACTCTTGTTGGGGATCAATCTCAATCTCCTCTGGCCCTCCGAAATATATGTCGATCTCAGGTGGGTTCTGCTGCACCGCTTCGAGGGGTCGTGCAGCTACGACAGCAATCCGACAGATTGTTTTGAACATGTCATTCACCGGTGTCAACGCAACCAGCGACCCTGTGATCAAACGTTTCGACTGCTCCCACACAATCTTCTTTCCTGCTCTCCTCATAGAGAAAGTAATTCTTGCAGCTGCACCGCCAGTGGTTAATCTGTAGCCTAGAATGTAGACCTGCTGTAATCAGTACCTGATACTTAGAAGAGGCCTGATCGAGGTACCTTCTCGTAGATTGCAGCATTTTCCTGAGAATCTTTCTCCCCGATTTGAGGCACTGCAAGCAATTCGGACACCACATTGCGCAGCGGTGTTACTGCCTCTTCTCGGAGAAGCCCATAATGAGCTTCAAGGTATTCCTCTTTAGACGACCAAGGTTTCGAGATCTCATTGACTGGTACCTCAATCTCATCATCTTCGCCATTGCTGGCAAGGTCACCGCGGATTTCCTGCGACGTAGGAATCTCGCGCTGTTGACGCCACAATGGAAAGTCACCAGTGTCCTGAGCCCCTTTCTCGTATTCTCTTATGCTGAGGTCGAGCGTCAACTTGGGCCTTGTATTCGTGGACCGAAGGTCACGAGGTTGCTGGATAGCGTTTCCGCGACCGAAGCGCTCCTGGAGGTGCTGGTTCATGTCTGCTTGATCTGTTGAGAATCATAGAATCAGCATAAAACTAAGATGGATCGTATCTTGCATGAGACTCAGGTCGCGGAGGACTTCAAAGTGGAAAATGAATATGGCGTGTATATTACATGTCCAGTGAACGTTTGGTCATTGATATACAAGATGTGACTGGTAAGGACTGAGGTTACGAGACAGAACAATAAAAAGACCACAACATCAGAATTAGCCGCGTACTTTCACCATCCATTGCGTTGTGCAATGCTTGAATGTGAAGATCATGTACAGGTAGTGTAGAGGCAGGCGATGGCTGTTGTACTGTTGATGGCCTTTGGTCAGCATTGATCCTGAATGACGAGACATCAGTACTCAGTACGTCTCTTACTTGGGGGTTGGGTGGATCGTCCAGAAGCTTTAGGTTGCCTCCTGGAGGTGACCGTCGTCCAGGCTTGATCCGCAGTGCCTAACGAGTCCAGCGGTTGCTGTCCAGAGCCCATTCTGTGGGTGGTAGAAGAATTGCAATGATTGAATTGTTGACATGGAAGTAGTCAACTCTGTGGTGAATGTATCAAAGAAGAGATTTGAAAATTGATAATCAGAGGAGAATACGCCAAGGATAGACTAGACTAGTCTACCCAAGGCGAGGTGTTACAAAGTCCACTTATTTACCAGCTCCATGAGATATGGGATTAACGGTCAGCTCAGAAATGGAAATTAGAAAACAGCGCCATTTAGGAAATTACATAAGTACATAGAAACTTATAGATCTATGCAAGGATCCGAGAGAGTCCAGAAAGGTTGCTAGAACACAAGCGTATCCTTTACCTACCTGTGGTATTCGACATGAATCGATACCGGGGTCCTTTTTTCGGAAGCCCTTCATTTGGGGGTCCTTTGCTCTGAGGATGGACGCCAGCCACATGCCAGTCCATGACTTTGTCCAGAAGATATGAAGATACTGGTCAGATAATGTGGATCGCTCTGGATGCACGATTCAAGTAAACACCGGATGACAAACAAATCACCAAGGCAGTTCGACACCCATAGAAAGGAAAAACTGAGGCCTTAATGGAGATGTTTGTGACAGCAAATTTCTCTGCTCCCAAGGAGCACAGTCAAGACAAGGCTGTGTACTTCTGGTTCCCGGCAACCAGCTAGTACAGTACCTGCTTGGTATAAGGGATATAAGATGAAAGCCGTGATTTAAGTGTTTTTCAATAGGCAAAAGGTTCCAATTGTTCTAGGATGTTTGTGCGGCAGGGAGCGGCTAGTTGAGCGTTTGGGTCATGTGATCACGGATGACCAATAAGAAAGTTCCGGTAGGGCTACACGAAACCTGGGGCATTCCAAAACCGAACGACCTTGGACATATCACGACCAGTGGACATAATTTTAAGGATTTAAATGGTAGATTACCTAGGGTCGGCCACGGCGATGGGTTTTCGAAGTCAGCTTATGATCTTCGTCAACCACTGCCGAAGACTCGTCATATCAAATAGAGTAAACGCAGGCCATACACAGACTCCAATCACTGCCAAAAACTTGTTACATATCTAGTAGAGTAAAGGCAGGCTCTACGCAGACTGGAAGCCAACAGGCTATTTAATGTCTGATATGCAATCGTTTGGCGGGGACGAAGATGACAGAGATAGCGCAGGTTTGATACTCTCGATGCTCCGGTTCTATATCAAACTTAACTTAGTGCAGGTTCAGCAGATGGCAGCTCAGACAACGAGCAAGACGGGCAAATGGATGATTTAGATGTGGATGGGGATGGCGACATCGAGATTGACGAGGACAACGAAGAACATGACGATGATGACGATGAGCAAGACCAAGAGGAATCTCAGGATTCGTTTGGCGATCCATCTAGTCGGGGCCTGACCAAGCCTGCAGCAATCTCTCATAATTCTTTACTGAGCAGCAGATCTGAATCAATCCGTGACTCGAATGGCTTTGGGGGACCTGTTCTATCTGCACCTACGTCACATCCAAATCCGACCGTCCTTCTCACTGCCCCTTCGCCGAAAGAGAGCTCATCGAATTTGAGCGTCCCCGCCATTGAGACTCCAAAGATACGGCCAGAGGTATTGACGGCTTCTGTCTATGATATAGTTCCCACCATTGCAGCGCCGCACTCCACTTCAATAAATTCCATAACGGCAACGCCAGATCTGCGCTGGGTGTTCAGTGGGGGCGCTGATGGCTATATCAGGAAATTCAATTGGGTTGAGACGGCTAATGGCAAAGCTATGCTGACTGTAGCGCAACGGCATCCTTTTGTCGACAGTGTCACAAAGGCTGGAGTATTGATGAGCTATTGGGAAAACGAAGACACGAATGGTAAATGAATCTCCATTCTTAGTGGTTGCGAGCTGACCATAATTGAGCGATAGTGAAACCAACTAACACTGAAGATGGTCCTATTCTTTCACCTGTGTATTCACTCGCTGTGCAGCATGAAGGTCTGTGGCTTTTGTCCGGACTTGAATCGGGCGGCATTAATTTACAGTCGGTTCGTCATGATGAAGGTAAATTAATTACCTGCCTTCGTAAGCATACATCGGCTGTATCTGTCTTGAATCTTGCTCAAGATGAGAGATCGCTCTTGTCAGGAAGCTGGGACAAAAGCGTAATCGACTGGGATCTAAATACGGGGCAAATAAAGCGCACCTTCGAAGGCAGTGGGGGTCAGATCTCAGCGCTTGAGATCCGGCCTTTGTCGAGTCTGCCAGTACCTGAGGCCTTAGGCGACGTGGTCGTGGCCATTAGTACTCTCTCCTCGAATAACTCTGATAAGCCCCGCGTCAACGGTGTCTTAACCAATGGCATTGATCACGGCATGGATCCTGATCCTCAGTCTACAGGAGATGATAATGCAAACGAGGCAGGATCTCCCACAGATTCGCTATTCGGCGGTAATGATGCCGACTCACTCTTTGGTGATAATGAAGATGGCGAGGCTGGGGCACCTTCAGGGGGCAACTTCGTTGATGATGATGACGACGAATTTTCGAAGGCGGTTGCTAATGGTGTTCAAGAACAAGTACATGAAAATGCAGAACATGATGTCAACATGGTCGATGCACCCGATACCACCACCCTGCCATTTAAAAATGGAAACGTCAAAGACGGGTCAGCATCGGAGCAAGAGCCTTCAAGCAGCCGAATAGCTACCAAGAACCCATCATCTGAAAGTGCAGTTAATGGACTGCCTTGCGTCGAATCTGCAACGCCTCACGCTGAAGAAGTGCCCCCAAAACTTGACGCCCAAGACAGTTCCGCGGCAGCATCTGCGGATGCTTTGTCGACTGTAGAATCGACGTTTCTTGCCGCTTCAATCGATGGTAGTCTACGCGTATGGGACAAGCGTCAGTCAAGGCCCATAGCTAAAATCCCACCCCGAAATGTGCCGCCCTGGTCCATGAATGCCTGCTGGTCACCCGATGGAAATTACATCTATGCCGGTCGCCGAAACGGCACGGTCGAGGAATACAGCCTCCACAAAGGACTTCGGGGCGTAGAACGAAGCTTGAAGTTACCTAATGGCAGTGGCCCAGTTAGTGCAGTTCGAGCTATGCCTAATGGACGACACCTGATATGGTAAGTCGTCCAGGCTTTATCAGGATGATCAGTGTTGACGTATGAAAGCGCATCTTATGACATTCTACGACTTTACGATCTAGAGCAACAGCAAACATTCAAGCATTCTACAGTTCCGTTCCTCATCGTGCCTGGCCATCGAACTGGCGTTGTCTCTCAGTTATATATTGATCCAAGTTGTAGGTATATGATTTCCACGGCTGGTAATAGAGGATGGGAAGGGAACTCTACGGAGGTCCTGTTGGGTTATGAGATTGGTGTTGGAAAGTAATGGGAATCTGGACTGTAACATGTACGATTTGGAAAAGGAGGTGCTGGGAAGGGACATATTGCTGTTATGGATGCCTTGGTTTATGAGACCTAATGCGCATGATGTCCCACGAGTTGGTTTGGCATAACGAAGGGAGTATGGAGGTGAATTCTTAAGTCAATATCGTTGATGCTACACGATTGTGTCCGATTCGCATAGCATTCTCTCTTGACCATTTGCTAGTGCGCCAATTATAGAATCGCATTCATTGTAACATTGTTGTTGTTTTGTATTATCTCGCGAATCAGATTGTGAGGTAGAGTAAGGCATGTATGTCTTAATATTGTAGTATCGCGACTTCTTCTTTGAGAAGACCATCTTTACGCATGACACCATATGCCAGTCAAGGACCCATTCACGTATTTGGCTCTATCCAAATCTTGCTTATTGTTGGGAACAACTATTCGGCTTCGCCTGACAAGACGACCTCGGTACAATTACTGTGTTGTAGCTGAAGCTTGTATAGGGGTGTCCGGTGAGCCTTCGACAAAAATTGGATCTACCTTTGTTAACCTCGAATTTTCATCAATCACGCGAATATCAGTAAATCGCGAAGGTCGGATGGGTTGTGCTTTCAAAACGATTCCTCAATTCGAGATCATTCGTTGCGATAGCATTGCTCACCTTGATATGTCGTGAAGGTAGGCGTTCATGTTATGACACTGTTTCGTGGCTGAGAGCAAGACTGATGAACATGGTGCCACAGAATCGAACATTGCAGAGGCTTCTTGACTCTTTGGATATTCTTCACAATCATCGGCTGCCACAATCCTCGCTCGAATTCGCAGGCGCTTCATTATTTAGCTAACCAGGACCCAACCAAAATGCCTGAACTACGGGACGTTACTGTTAACGTCACAGATGATCGAGGAAATGCTCTCAAGGAATGGGGCATGCAACGACTGCGAAGTCAGGACAAAGTATCCGCATATATTCAGTCAACTACAGACATGCCTTTCCGAGTCTCCATTCAGCCAAAGATCCCATATGTTGGCACTGAATTTCATTCTCCAAATGCTTCCTCTTCAAGACGTGCGTGGTCCAACACTAGCGATGATTGTTTTGACAGACGCGGCGAGTCACAATCGACCTACAAACCCAGAAGCTCTTCCTACTCACCCCTACCTCGACCACGCAAACGCTATGACTCTCCTTGCCCACCAGCATATGATTTCCTTGCATCCCTCTACGTGGATGGTCGCCAGATGCCGGAGCGTAGGACCATCATCTACCTCGATCCGAGTGATCCCGATTTCGCACCTCCAGACGGCAAAGTTAGATTCAAATCACGCTGGGTACAGGGTCATGACGGTAGTATGAAGGAGCATGCCTGGGTCTTCAGAGACGTCGGAATAGAGGCTTCGTTTGGAAAACTACTTATTTCGCAAAACGGGCTTGCAGTCGATGACTTCGACGAACCACAGGAAGACGCTCTTGTGAGGTCTCTGAACTCGACCGATCTGGGTGCAGAGACTGGCCCTAGGAGAGAGCAGACTGGCAAAGTCGGACAAATAGTTGTTACGCTCCAGCGGGTCAAGCTTGGGAGAAAAACAAGGGAGTCGGACTATCAGGCAAAGCATAGAGAAGGCGAGAAAGATGAATTCGACATGGATGGCATTGAGCGAGAGATTACACATACTACTGGGTACTTTAGCATTTGGCCTCCCTGGTCATATGATCACTGACCGTTATAGACTTGCTCATGTAGGGACCCTACCACGGCAGCCAATCTGCGTGGTAGACTATTATCCTTATAAGCGTGGAGAGGGCACCTATGCTACATTCCAATTCTTTTACAGAAGCCAAGGTGGGTCGATCCAAGATGCTGTACTGAATATTTGCTCTGACACTATTCAATAGAGAGACTAGAGAAATTCAATTTCATCGACTTTCCTCGAAAGAAAAAGACAAAACCTAGGAAATTGGGAGTATTAAATACAGGGTTGACCGACACAACACCTCTCAGTATAGCTCGTGGAAATCAGGGTGACACCAAGCCAACAGAGCATAAAGGCAAAGCCTATGAAGAGAACGTACGGGACAAAACCTTCAAAGACTCTGAGCCAGAATTTACATGCAACGACGGATATCGTGATACAAAAGCTGCTGCGCTGAGAGAGAAAAACCCCCAGCTTGGTAGTCAAGCCCAAGCTTTGGTTCCACTTCCTCTGGCTCCTCCAAAAGCTGGCCATAGGATTAGCGTCCCGCATGGCAACAAAAACACTCGCTTTTCCGGGCAGGAAGACATCATAGAAGGCCACTCAAACACATCCTCTCCCAACGAGGACGAGAAAGGTGGTGGTCGTTCGGTCACGCCGTCCTCGACATCAAGCACTGAATTTGCCTACTATCCACCCGTTTTAACGAAAGCACACATGACTACCAATATTTTCCCACCCAAAGGGCCGCACAATCCTGTCAATAACATCGTAAAACCCATGAAAGAGAATATTCCCGCCGGCCCTCGATTAGCCAAAGACCATCAACCCCTCATGAGTAGTAGCACAGTGTCTACGAAACTCCGACCACCAACCCCGCACCCAACAGCCTCGTTGTTCCCTCAGGACCGCGAAACTGCAGAAACCCTTGCTGCCTTGAGCACCCAGCCGGGCAACAAACTTTACCGCAAGACCACCCGATCCAGTGACGCCGATGACGAACGCGATGACTCAGACCCCGAAATCCAACCCGATGATGACAAGGAAAACAAAGATATCGCCGATCCGGGTGGCTTTTGGAGCGCGGACAAAGATGACGAAGGATTGCATGAACAGTTGGAGGCTGTGAGAATTAGCCCTAGGAAACGACCTTTTGAAGACGAAGAAGATGAGAAGGCTGGGGCCAAGATTGAAGAGCCCAGTGGCTTCGAAGAAGGAGAGATACAGGAGCTGATCGCGGGTGAAGACGGGGCCGAGCTCTGGAGTAGGCAGAGGAGGAACGCGCTTACCGAAGGGGACAAAGAGGCGATTGAAGAGGTTAATAGGGTGAAGAGAGTGAAGACTGGATCGGAGGAGGCGCTTTTGATATCGTGAGTGTAAGGGGGGGGGGGTCTCTGCGAAATGATGGATTTTAGGGAGTAAGAGGAAAATAACAGAGGTTCGTGACAACGGCGATAGTGATCTGGGCAAACGCTGTCACTAGAGCAGGGAGCAGGTTTTCGAGAGTGTCTCGACGCTCATGTCTTCATTCTGCCTGTGCCTTCAGCCGGAAGATTATGGACTGATAAGCCTCTCAGCCCCCTGGATGCTTGCAAGGACCGATAGGGACCGACAGGGATGGTTTCTTCTGCACTTCTCTTTGTGGTATGCGTCCGTTCTAGGTCAGATAGGCGCGACGAGTGCATGTAGCAATAGCGTATAGAATGGAGCCTTTTGACACACCTGCGGGTCTTGAATATGCTTACCTGAGACTGGTTTTTTGTTCTAGCGGAAGCATGCAAGGCTCATTCATCTTTGTGAGAATGTCTGGTATTTCTTCCCTCCTTAGAGCTATCTATTGCCACAGCCGCACATAAATCCCCATGGCCCCACTCAGTCAACTAATCACCGTCGTCCCCTACTCTACTTCAAAGCCTCTCTAATCTCCGCCACCACCCCTTTAACCCTCGGCTCTCTGACCGTGGATTCCGCCTTCTTCAGCACACCCGCGTAATCATAAACATCCTTCGCCGCCATTGTAGCATCCTCGCCGAGTGTCAGCAATGTCCCCACTGCCACGAGCGCCCGATATACGGCTTCGGAGTCTGTTGCTGTTCTAAGCAAGATCGATAGATCATCTAGGAGTGTGATGGCACGATCGAGACTTGAAGGGAGCTCTGAGTGGGTTGCGCTTGTTAGTAGCACGGCATAGTTGACCCACAGCGTTGCGGCCGCGATCTTTAGATTCCGATTTGTGCTACCTTTGCTCGCCTCTTTCACCATCTGATGTGTCTGATCGAACTTAAGGTCTGCGAGCTCTCTTCCCCTAGGAGTTTCGAAAAGGTTGGAGAGGGTGCGGGTGGCAAGCATGATGTTGTTCGGTCGGTCTTTATCGGCAAACACGCCGCTTTCTGCCAATAGAGCGATGAGGTCCTGGTTTGTGGATGTGGTATAGGATGCTGGTAGGGACGAAGAAGCGGTTAGGAGGCGAAGGAGATCGAGGCCAGGGAGGCGAAAGGCGGGTGGCCATGCGGTGGCGATGTGAAGAGCCAGTGGAATGCTGTCCGGTGGAATTTGGGCTTGGGGAGGTGTGCCGGAGAGGAGGGTTTCGAGCGAAGATATTAAGTCGGATAAGGTGGAGAGCTGGGAATCATTTAAGGAAAGGTCTTTGGAGCCCTCATTTATGAGTTGTTGGTTTAGTTCTTGGGTTTTCTTGAGGATGGTACGAAGGTTTGCAGTTTTAATACTGAGATAGGTGGTTTGAGGGAGAACTTTCGGGCGGGACGTCGTTGCAGGGGTTGGGGCTGGAGAGGATGTAGAGGCGGCATCGCCTGGTCTGTAACGATTTTCCATGCCGTAAGGGTCCGAGCCAGCCGGCTGGGGTTGGGAGGTTTGACCGAGAGTGGCGCCTTGGGTGTTGGTGATTATGAAGTTGGCGACTTGGTCTAGGTAGGTAGCTGGGAGCTCGTTGTCTTGAATGAATTTGGTAGCTGCTTCGTAGGGGTTTTGGGAGAGATCAAAGGGGAGCTTGAGAGGTGGTTTACCGTCTTCGATGTCAACGTCAAAGACGTAGTCGTAGGACTTGCCAGCGTAGTCAACCTTTCGGCCACTGCTGCCAACGGCATCCACGACAGTGCCCACGCTTAACCACTCATGCGCTCCTTGCGACCATTGGTACGCCCCCACAGAGCCGTTCGCTTCTCGGACCATCACTACTTGACCTTCCTTGGTCCCCGACTTTTGCGTTAAGAATTCGGGGCCTGGTAGCTTGTCCTTCTGCACGTCGCCCATTTGTTGTTGAGGGATTGAAGATGACTTAACAGAATCCTCGAACGCTTGAATAACTTCAGGTTCTGCTTGTCGTTCTTTTCTTCTGCTAAAGATTCGGACCTTGCGATCACTAGCGCCACTGACAATATCCCCGTTTTCTGAACACGCCGCCACCCCCCATACTGATATGGCAGGGTGTGTAATGGTCTGTACGCACTCGCTTCCTCTCCATATACGAACTGTGCGATCTTCGCCCGAGCTAGCGAGCTCACCGCTGGGTAGGCTTACTAGGGAGTAGATGAAATTCTCGTGACCGTGAAGTTCGCCAACCTGACGTCCATCTAGACGCCAAAGTCGAATAACTCCGTCATTGCCGGCAGAGGCAAAGTCTGCTTTCGAGGGATGGTCTGCAGGTACTCGACAAAGCGCTCTCACAACGTCTGTGCTTGCTTTAACTGTGTGCAGCAGCTTCCCCGAAGGACTGAATATTCTGATGTGCTTGTCGGCGCATCCTAAGCTTCTGGTTAGCATGTGTAACATTCTATGTTCCTTGAATAGCCACACCTGTGATAATAGTCTCTTGGTTATATGCCAGTACTGTCCACACGCTCCCCTCATGTCCCTCGAGCACCGCCTCGCACTCCCACTTCCCTATTCTCCACACTCTTGCTGACCCATCCCAACTGCCGCTGACTACAAAGCCGCCCTCGGCACTAGCATCCAATGCACACACATTATGGCTATGTCCAAGAAGCAATGCTTCAGCGTTATCGTCAGGTGGTTTCCCCGGTTGCCTAACTTCTATTATTGTGTCCTTCCCACCGGATATCACGAGGCCTTCTGGGAACGTCGGTGTTGGCTGGAGATATGTAATTGCATTGATAAACGCTGAGCCATGAGAAGATATGGAACAGTCATATTTTGGGGGGCTGGTGGAAAGAAGCTTCCATAACCGGACTGTTGCGTCTCTGGATGCGGAGAGGACGAAACTGGGATTAGGGTATACCACGCCACGCACCTAGCTCGAGGTCAGAGTCTACTTTGATTAACTGTGAAGCAGGTTCGGTTTCTGTTTCTAAGCTTACGTCGTCTTCATGTTCCTCAAGCGAAGCGGAAAGCTTGTAATCGCCCATTTTGGCCGCAGTTATGGATGTGTGACGAAGGACAGAAGAGAACAAGAGAGACTTGATTCCTATTATCGTCTACGTGTCAAACTTCGTAGCCCTTGGTTATTACATAGCAGTATTCACAAGATACTTTAAAATGGATGGTACTAGTAGTGGTTTGTTATACAGATATAGCCATAAAATGTTGATGCGCTCAACATCATGGGCTGCAATATTGCCTGAGGCAACTGCAATACACTGAGCAGATCACGCTTAGTCATACTCTGTATGGTTTTTAGACAACCTACTCGTAATGCCTGCCAACCAACCTTCCAGGCCAATCTTCCAATAAAAGGCCGGCTCGGCCGTCGAAGTATCCCCCTTGCAAGACAACGCGGCGTCCGAACATCCAGCACTCCCAAGTTCTTCCTAGTTTAGAGGTCTGCTGATCCATGAAGGATGGTTCGTAAAGGTTGGGACTGATGAGGCTGTAGATGGAGTGGACGAGCTCGTGGATGACAGTAATGGCTAGTTTTAATCGCACTTTGAGGATGCTACATGGAGTAAGTGACAGAAGCCCGTTGTCATGATTATGGAGATTACCGAGAAGTCCTGATTAAGGCAAATTCTGCACATTGCTATCCCCTCCAAGACCCTTCGTTTTCTCCCAGACTTCTGCGTCACAATAGCCATAACGTTTATTAGAAGTCCTTGTCCCTCTGAAAAACTCATAGGCAATATTGTGGTTTCCGAAGCCTAAGTCTTGAAACCAGAATTGTGTCAGTTGCAGCTGTTCAGCCGTCAAAGGAGAACCTACAGTAAATGACCTAGAGGGCAATTGCAACCTGCCAAGGATTCCGGTAAAGTTTTCCGTGCAAAGATTAGGTTGTAGAAGAATTGCATCAAGGCATCTTCGGAAACGAATCTGGATGCTATTCTAAGAACAGGATCGAGAGTATTCCAGACACTGTTATTGGAATTCACTTCGTAGCTCCAATGCCCCCTCAGAAAAAGAGGGTGTATTTCGTTCTCCAATGGCTTTAAGAACACTTCAAACGATAGAGGGATCTCTAATGCCTCCTCATTCTGCGACTCGCGTAGACCGAAGTACTCACGGTACTGAAGGCTGCGAGGCGGAACACGGAAAAGCTGTAGCACTCGAGGGAGCCGCTCCCTTCTCCGACCCATGCCTCGTCCTTCGAGGAATTTTTCAAGCTTTGTATTTCTGCGTTGAAACCGAGGTGGAGCGACTAAGCACAAATAGAATGGCAGTTAAGATAATAGTTTGATGCTTTTCCAACTTCGGATGTCTTACCAGCTGCATGGTTGCGACTTGCGGATGACAAAATATTTCATTCTATTCTTAGCAACCTCCGTAGGACGAAAGCTGTGTCCATCACAATTCCTTTGTATATGGTGACTCGAGAAAGCATCCCTTTGATCGGTGTTCTTATGTTGATGGGGTGTGAGGTGCTTTGATATTACCAACGAGCTCTACTGAAAAGGTCTTTGTTCCCCACAGCCTAACTGCAAACCAGGGACAAACACCCAAAGACAAACAGCAGGGATAGCTGAGCCTTACTAGCTCGATCGAATAGGAGAAGGAATTAGTTCGTGTCGATGAAAATGGTGCGCCAATCGTGTCAGCGGACAAGATTGGGTGATGATGTTGAGGGATTCGGCGATCTCACTGCTGTGGTATTTCGGCTGAACTAAAGGACAAGTAGAAAGTATTGAGACGATCAGATGTTTCGTATTGAGAATACAATTGGCGTTGGGCGAAAGGACTAAATTTCTTAACCATTGCAGCTTACCTGAACAAAGTTGTTACTGTGATATACGAAATGAAAAACGAAAAATTGAATAGTGAGTAAATTGATGATCCTGGCTACTCCTACAAGAGTAGAATGACTTTAAGTCATGCTGCCGTCGCCGGTGCACGACTCAATGGATCGTGCAGCTACAGATACAGAGCTGGGTCAAGATAGAAACATGATAGGGGTACAGCCCGCGTAAGACCATGCATGACAGACAGACATAGGACAAAACAAATGTGTTGCTGAGCTGGCATGAGAAACATACAGCATGCATTGTGTCAATATGAAAACAGATCAGGCAGATTCTGCGTAGGATAGCATAGATCTCACCGACAGCACGCACAACTTGTCACAAGCAATCAGAAGTACCACTCGAACTCACGAGACCTCCGCACGTAGCAAGATCACAAAACATACGAGCTATAGGCAGAACTGATATGGTCCTGAGCCTTGCGCTCTGCACGACCAATCCCATCAGTATTTCCACATCAGAACCAGATGATGTTACATGTCTTGAACATCTTCGAATATATATGTATTATATAGTATTTAACACAAAGAAAGATCTTATTGTGGTAACGAAAATGCATGTTGATGGACCGCGGCAATCTCCCTCATCCTTGTCCTTCATCGCCTAAACTTCCATTCTTCATCTCTTCGAGTAAACACTGCATGCAAGAGAGTCTTGCCGTTGTTGAGTCTGGGGGTGTGTGAAAGGCTTTCAGACCTTCGTTCAGCTCTTTGGATACTCATCCTCAAGATACGACCTCACGATTTAACGATCACTTACGGCCTAACACCTACACTGAAGATACGTCCCGACACTACAATCTCCATCTATTACTTTGTGCAATTGATTCTCTCTCAAAGCTCTGTCAGACAATAGAGGCGATACCTTGATTATATATCTGGTCTATTTGCTTTACAATATCACATACGACCTCAACTATGGCTTCAGGTGAGCTCTGACCCCACCGCCTTCCTTCTGTAGACATCTCAAAAGGACGATCATCGAGTCTCAAGCTCAGCAGACTTCTATACTTCAACGCTGACTTTATAAGAACGCACCCCAAAAGCCGTTCCTTTGACCTGCCATGGACATTCCCGCCCTGTCACCCACTTGAGCTTCTCCTCTGTCGTGGATGACGACCAGTACTATTTAATTTCTGCTTGCAAAGGTTTGGTAGATATCATAATCAGAAGAGAACCTGCTAAGGCTCGGTAGACAACAATCCCATGCTCCGGGATGGCATCACCGGCGACTGGTAGGTAGATCCAATCCAGCCTTGAATTACAACTGCTCACGAAGCAAAGGATTGGTACATTCATTGGCCACAAAGGTGCAGTCTGGCAAGCTCGTCTCTCGTCTGACGCAACCCTAGCCGCAACGGGGTCCGCAGACTTCTCAGCGTATAGATGATCTCTCCACAAGAACTGCCAAACTATAAGCTAAATCGGCCCAATAGCAAAGTCTGGGATACCCACTCCGGCGAGTGCCTTCACACCCTCCAGCATTCCCACATCGTCCGCGCTATCGCCTTCCCTTCACAACCTCGCCCCCAAATCCTTGCAACCGGCGGCTTTGAAAAGAAGCTCCGCATCTTCGACCTCTCCCGCTCCACCTCTAATGGCAGCGGCGAAAACAGCGCCTCCTCCTCACCCACCTCCCCCATCCAAAACGGCTCCACCACAACTCCTCCACCACCACCAAGCCACGAGATCGGCCCGGGCGTCCACCAAGGCCCCATCAAATCCATCGTCTGGGGCCCCGACCTCAACATCATCATCACCGCTTCCGACGACCGCACTGTCCGCTGGTGGGATCTCCGCTCCCGTACCCCCGTAAGCTCATACTCCCTCGCCGCCCCCGTCGGTAGCTGCGAGCTCGACTCCTTCAGCAGCACCCCCTCTTTATCCATCGCCGCCGGCAAGAACGCATACTTCTTTTCCGGCACTACCCCAGGGCAACTGCTCAAGTCTGTCAAATTTGAAACAGAAATTGCGAGCGTGGCGATGCATGCGGAGCAGAGGAAGTTTGTCACGGGTGGGGCCGGAGATACATGGGTGAGGGTTTACGATTTCGACGGGGAGGGAGAAATGGAAGTGCACAAAGGGCACCACGGACCGATTTGGAGTGTGAGTTTCGCGCCCGACGGGAAGCTCTATGCTACGGGGAGTGAGGACGGGACGGTAAAATTGTGGAAATTCTGCTCAGAACCGTACGGATTGTGGAGGTAATCAAACCCATGGATGCTTCGCAAGGAAGCCAGCGGCGAGGAGGTTGCACATTTGCTGGGGGGTTTATTGATTGGGTCTACAGGGGATTTTTCGTGACTATTCTTTGATGATACCCCATATGTATCGCGCGATAGATGCATTTCAGAAAGATTGGGGCAACTAGGGCTTAAAAGATCCGACAGATATGTACATAAAATTATCAATCCACATGCAACACCCACGAGTACATACAAGTCAGCTGATTCCCGTTAAGCTGTAGCTTGTAGAGCCCACAATGGCTGTAGTAATATGAAATCTTGGATGCATGAGAAAAGGTAGAGAGGAGTTTTTCCAATCGGAGAAGAGCCATGCACAGCTATGCAACCTCCAACAGCAGGACCGAAAGGCTTTAGATCTATTTAGACATCCCAGCCCCAAACGCACAGACACCCCGCACACACATAGCATCTTCATCCCAGCAACGTATTTTCTCTAAAAGCACCGATACCCTCACTCACAAAGCCATATCAATATCCTCATCAATCACCACCGGTGCCGCCGCAACGCCATTCTCCACAACCCCGTTTCTAACCCCGCTACTCTCCGCCTGCACCTTCCGCTGCTCAGTCCAATAATCCTCCATCTCCTTGTCCAACTCGTCTTGCGTCTTCCTCGGCCGGCCATTCACCGTCTCCCTCGCCCCACCATCTCTCCTGCCCCTCCCTCTTCCACCACCTCTGACCGGGCTCATCCTCCTGCCTACGGGTGTCCTCGTCCTTCGTCTTCGTACCGGACTCCTACTCCTGCTCCTCCTATCGCTAGGGACATACCTATCTACTCCCTCCGGCGGCGGTTTTCTCGTATCCGTTCTTCTTGGTGCGCCCGGGCTCCGACTCCTATCCCTACTGGCACCATTCCTCTCTGGGTCCTCAATGCGCTCAAAAAGGCTCCTCCCAGGTTTGACAGCCGTGTCAAAAGGGTTCCGTGGGGCAGCTCCTGCTCCGCGGCCGCGTATGCCAATGTCTGCCGCAGGAGCGGTAGGGAGAAGGGTAAGGCGGATTGGTTGTCCATTGGCATTGGCGCCGTCAAAATCGCGGATGGCGCGGCGGGCATCGGAGAGGGAGGTGTAGGTTACGAAGGCAGTGCCGGAGGAGCGGCCGGCGCGGTCGAATCGGAGGGAAAGGGTTGTTATAGGGCCGATGCGGGTGAAGAGGTCCTGGTGTGGCGTCAATTGGGAGATGCCAAGGTGAATAGGAAGGGGGGGAATGTACATCAAGATCGTCTTCTGTAAGGTCGTAGTGGAGGTTGTCGACGCGGATTTTGCCGCTTGGAGAGATTCTGTGGGTGCTTGTCAGTTATGCCTTGAGATTTGATGGATCGAAGGTGGCATACAGATCTGCTTCTGGAGAGTATCGGTCGGTTCGAGCCGTAGCAGTACGGGGACCGCGAGTCGGTCGACGGGCTTCGAGATTGTCAGTTGCTGAATTTGGAGTGCATAGGAGTTCGGACGCACCCTGAGGATCATCTTCGTATTTGTCGTGAATCCAGTCACTGTAGAAGATTGGACAATCAGTCTGTGCTTGGCAATTGTTGGATGGGGTTCTGGAATACGAACGTATCGATATTTGTAGAATCGTATCCACCATTCATCTATGTCGCCATAACAGGGAAGAGGTCTAGGTCAGCTTTTACATGCATTTTATAGGTAGAATAGCATCGTTATATCGCGAGTCGATCCGTCGGCAGCTAAGGGACTGCTCCGTACGGTCGAGGATGGGGGTCTGAGGGCGCAGCAGGTGGAGGGATGAGGTGGAAGAACCTGTAATTGCATTTCCTGATCAGCCTCGTGCCCAAATCGACAAGGCAGCTATAAAGGGATCAAGGTTAGGGCTTTATAGCGTGTACCTTTCTTGAGTCGTCACGAGCCCAATCATTCGGACGGCGATTCCTGCCTCCACGATAACTTCTTCTCTAATAGATAGGTCAGCTCTACCGGGCGTGTATATACTAATTGAGGCAGCAAAGACCGCTCATACCTGTCGATCAGATATCACATCGTCCAGCGGTCGGTCCATGGCGATCGATTAAACGACCAAGGGGCAATAAACCGCTGTTCGAAGTAGTCGAGTGGAGCAGTGTGCGTGTTGCGTAGACTGAATTTTTGCTTGGGTGATTACGGGCTGGGGGTGTCTTGTTGGGTTGGGCTTCGCAAGGCTTCGCAAGGGATTATTGTTTCACAACTCTCAGGCGGCGCCGCTAGTCCCCTTCTGATAATCTCTCCAAAGCCTGCCAGTTACGATGATGTCCAATGCATATCAACTTGACACTTTCAGGAGGCAGATTGGCACTGTGGAGAGTGTTTATGTGCTATCGTAACCTATCCCTGAGTCTATCTACTAGAATATCGACTTTTCCACCTCTATTACCCGTTTGTGGCAGTAGGATGAAGTGAAGGCTGCGCTCTATGCTGGTAGGGAGAGTGGAATGTTTAGTGCGGAATAGAAGGAAAGAAAAAGGGCCATATTGGAGAATGAAGAGAAAATAACTGCCGGCTATGCAAATGGCAGCAATGCAAACTGTACAACTGGCCCGTGCCCGGAATCTGAAGGAAATGCGACCATGCAGCTTCGAACCTGATCCTCCAAGCAAAGTCTACATCAATTCCAAAGCCGACTGAGCAATGCATAGCTCGGCGTGCCGTTGGAGACCATTATAGCCAAACCAGATCAACCCAGCAGGAAAACTGTGAACGCAGACCTAGGCCAATTCGTGGAATTCCATGTCTCAACTTCAGGCTGCTCGTCCTACTGTAGCGATTCCATTGTGGGCTCCTCTACTGCTGATCGCAGCTCGTAAGCTTTGGTTATGGTTCTGGACTATTGGCTGCGGTATCTTCGACGGGGTTTGGGGTACAACAGCTGGCGTAGGGATAGGATCATCATCATAATCGTCCGCCAGATAATCTTCACTCTGTGTCCCCTGGTGCTGCATTGTCGCCTCATCCACGGGTTGCTGGTCATAGCGCTGCTTCTGAGCGGGCGGTTGTGGTTGCGTAGCAGCATTAACGTTCTTCGCCGCGTTCTTGTTCCCTCTTTTCCCTTTCCTACCCTTCATCTTGGCCTTCTCAAGTAGTCGTCGTTTCTCTGCAAGACGTTTACGTTCTCGTCTATCTTTGATCTCATACTGCCTCACTAGAGCTTCAGGAGGTGAGCCGAATATGCTTTCGTATTCACAGAATTCGCAAATCCATATGTCTTCGGCCCGTAGTGGATGATGGTAATTGTTGTAATCCTGCTGCAAGCGCCGCTGACGTGCCGCCATAGCGTATTGCTTGGCTAGTGGACGGCGAGGCTTTTTGGGCTGCTGCGGAGCTTGTTGATTGGCACCCGTCTGCGGTGGATCACTCTGCTGAGTCTGACCTGCCATACTTGGACTTGTTTGTGTCCCTTGCGTAGCAAAACCTTTGTTACCGTGCCCAGTTTGAGTGCTGACGACGTTTGGCTGAGGCGTTGTATGGTGAGGTAGCCCAGGCGACGAATTGTGCTTTCCAGGCCACAGCATGCCTTTAGCTGAATCCGATTCACAGGTGAAAGTGAACTGAGTCTTTGTCGCAGTAGACTTCTTGTTGGACTGTTGGTCTAATAGGCTGACATTTTCTTGGCCATTCGACGGTGGGATTGATAACGCAGCTGCATTTGCTATAGCAGCTGATATGATACCCTGATCTGCTTTGTTGATAAAAGCAGATTCTGACCTTGCGTTAGTCTTCAATCAAGAATCTTGTAAGTGCACTGTACCTTTGCTGCCAAAACCTCCTGTAGAAGCGTAGTCTCGCCTTTGTAGGCTTTGCCGGCCTGCCTGTAGCGCATTGGATCCATTGATAGACACGCCAAGAGGGCTCCTTCCTCCAGTAGTACGTGTTCCAGCGCGCCCGTACCTGCCTCTTCCGGCCCCAGAAATACCTGTCCCAGATGATATAGCTGGTATTGCTGAATTCCCTGTACCGTAATACTGTCCTACACCGCCATCCGGTTCTGTTTGCAGAGCTTCCATGTCCCGTGCTGACGAAATGCCCATATGAGCCATCTCGGCTGACAATGTCGAGTGATGATTACCAAGAGTCCCTGAAGTGGGAATCTTACGTTTTTTCTTATTGTTTGTGTTCTCAAAAGAATCATAGCCATCGATGGACTCCGCAGAAGACGGTGTGGATTGTATATGTGGTGGCTTTGTGTATTTTCCGACTTCCGTTCGTCCTTCTCCATGTGCAACACCCCGTAGTGTCATTGGCGGTGTCTGGCGCTGCACCTGATAATGACGTAGAACTCCTGAGCCATCGTCGCCGTCACTGTCAAGATCGGTGCCCTTAAACTGATATCCAGTTTTCACGCCCCCATTGTAGACCTGTTGTGTTCCATCTAGCTTTATGTCCGCCTCTATTGTTCCACCGCTCGATACAGATATGTCTGGATAAGCTGCTGTATTCCCTGAAGGTAGACAGAACAGAGGCTTGAACGCAGGTGGTGCAGACTGAGAAAGGATTGAATCTGCGAATTCAGGAGATAGTCTGGAACGCAAGCGTCTTTTCGGTAAAGGTCGAATGGGTCTTTCGGGATATATTGGAGAAGTAGTCTCCGAGAATTGCCCTGCGGCAAAGGGTGGAGAATATACCTGGTCTGCACAACACCACCATATGCACCATGTCAGTTTGAGTCGAAGCCATTCAAGAAACATAGTGACTAGAATTAACCTGAAAGGGAACATCCTGATGGTATTTGATAAGTTTTGTGTGCAGGGTTTTCCATAGTACAGATGTTGTGTTGTTTTCAAGGTGGAGAATGAACGAGTGGACTATACCCATAGTAGCCGCCATCACATCAACAAGTTTGCCAGACCAAAAGTTTCCCCCACATGCAAATGTTATTGCTACAATCAGCAGCTTCCAGCATTCACAGCTTCGTTGTGCAAGGTACTTTGCGAAGTATGGAGACTCCTTAATCAAGCCAGTTGTCAGCACTATTCAGGAAAGGGCGTTGGACACAACAAACAATCAAGGCTAATACAATGTGGCTCTGGCGTCAATGATATCAGACACCGTATATACAATGTGAAAGACCCTATATCACTGTTTCTGAATGACGAAGGCTTCCTTACCAACACTTGTACGGATCCAACCCCCGTTGCACAAATGGCAACACCCCTCGGTCCAAGGAAACGCTGCAGCACGAAAGGAGTTCTTCTAACGAAGTTAGGCAAAACCGGAGTACTGGCCTCAAGTCAGTAGAGGATGCAGCCAGCGTGTGCGATGGTATTGATAAAGTCTTCAAGTTACTCTGCAGCCATACATGCATTACGGTATGGTATACACTAACGGCTTCGGGTGGACTTCCGGCTGCCGAGCTTTGTAAGGTACCCCTACCCCTGATAATGTACAATGCGAACCCCCTTTGTTTCTCTCCATCTACAGATGTATGCTCAAATCATTGATGTTGTTCCTTTGGGTATGCACTGCCAGTCCAAGCAAACGTCGAGGTGTAGGAAACATCCCTACCTATCCACACATCTGGTAGCGTGGCTTCTGAGCTTTCGCTAGTGGTACATTCATCAACGTTACGTAGAAGGAATGCTACTTCTCAAGATGCCAGACGACTTGTCCTGTAGGCTATTGAGGAGGTTTGATCGCCTCAAAGTTAATGATGGGCAAAAGATTGCCAGCATATCCCAAGTACATAAGCTGGCGCTCTCGTCGATCGAAGTTGGTACACCGTCTTGTAGATTCGAGTAAACGAGTCGAGGCACTTGCTACATGCTCATTCTGGGCCTCTTGGCCCAAAGTCTTGAAGGTACGTCGTATGAACCAATGGTGAATATAACTTCCGGCCGCACGACACCGACTCAATTACACATTTGGAGCTGTTCCCTAACTGGAGCCTGAACACTTTCAAAGAGAAGTTCTATTTTCACCGCGTTCTTGGAGAAGTATCCGCTTTCATAGGAATGGCTGCAGTGAGCATGCTGCAGCATGATGGATGTACGAATCACTGAGTGGTAAGTTTCGTCGTCTATGAGCGACTACGGAGTACTCCGTACAAAGCTCCGAATCCTCACTTCTCAATGCTAACCCTAAGTCATCGCTTAATCGGATTAGTACATATCTAGTTAGCTAATCGCCTTATGACGGGTTCCGCATTTTGGTTAATTCCGCTATGCAGCGAGGTGCTTTCCTTCGCACCACAAATGGAATTGCACCCAATCACTCCATATCCCACTTACTATCGCCCTGAGACTCGAAGAACGACATCAAGGCATATTGTCTTCGCACTGTAAACCTCTTTATTACACCAATTTAACTCGAGAATCTGTACAAAGAGCACAGAAACCCCAGCACCACTCTCACCCTGCTTCGGCTTAAACCTTGGTCATTTGCCAGCCACGTAAAAACCGGGCGTTGGATTTCCAGACGGTGTCAATCACAAAGCTTCCAAAGAGCATATGGTTATGATCTTACAGCCTCAGAAAGCTAGACACTCGTCATGACGCCCCGGCGGTCCTCTCGCGCCCATACCACGCAACCCACTCCTTCTGCGCCGCACCAGAACAACTCTTCAACATCCTCGGTCTCTTCAGGCCGCATAGATCGCAACGCTCGTGCCCATCACAAGCTTCCATCTCCACGAAGCTCAGTCGCTCATCGATCGCAGTCGTCCGATGAGATCGACGGCTCCACAAAGCCTCAACCGCGTAGAACCCGAGGTAGCCAGGACAATGTTAAGAATGAGGCGACTAATATTGCTATCGATGATGAGGAAGACGAGGATGGCGAGGAGGAAATAACGCGATGCATTTGTGGCCAGGCAGAATACCCAGGTATGCCTGTCGAGGCCAGCGACCCCACCAAGGCCGTTTCCAAGGCCAATGGCGACGCACTCTCTTCAGTAACCTTACAAGAAGATGCTGGCGGTCTCTTCATACAATGTGACGTCTGCAAGGTCTGGCAGCACGGCGGCTGCGTCGGGATCATGGACGAAGCCATGAGTCCTGAGGAATACTTCTGCGAGGAGTGCCGAAGCGATCTGCATAAGATCACCTCAACTGCCAATGGGTTGGTACAGCGCAATCAGAAAATCGCGCACGCTAATGGTCTATCTTACAGGCAAAAGTTCTCTCGTTATCTTCCTGTCCAGGAAGAGACCTCTCCTCCATTTTCTTCTCCCCATGCGGCTCAAGATTCTTCCTCCAAAAAGCCCAAAGAAAGCCGGGCCTCGCGCTTGAGCGCTGAGATTGCGGCGGGAAAACGACGCTCGACAATGAATAGCCGCGATTCTGCTTACGATGAAGCAGAGCAGCTCCGCAGGGCCATTGAAGAAAGCAAGAAGGAGGCGGGAGCTCCCAGCACTGACGCCAGCGCACGAAAGGGGAAACGAAGTCGGAGCGAGAGCGAACAGTAAGTCCCTGCCTTGCATTCGGTGGTCGGTGTATCCTCTAGCTGACCATTGTTTGATCTTCTAGGCGCCTCGAAGACACTAAACGGCAGCGTACCGGCTCCGGTTCCTCATCCTCTCCTTCGAACGGTAAGACTCTCCCACAAGAGGCAGAGTCCGAAGACGAAGGCGACGCAGGCGAGAAACTAGGTGAAGGTGGGTATAAGAAAATACGTGGTGCTGCAGCAAGGAATCATCGAAACAAAGAACTTCGTGAGCGCGAAGAGCAACGTGAAAGAGAGCGAGCAGATGCAGCTGGCCGACGAAAGGGCCGTGCAGAGCGGAGGCGCGGTGACGGTAACGCTCCTTCCTGCCCTACCCGTGACTCCAGCTAAAATGTCTTCAGACTCCGACCCTTCAGAAGAACCCCTCTCCCGCACCACGTCCTCGAAAGGCGCGGAACCCTCGTCTTTCCCCACTATCTCCTCCCTACCCCCTCCACAAGACCCACCTCTCCCCAAACCCTCACACAAGAAAACAGGTCGGCCCCCCGCCCGTCGCGGCCGCGTAGGCCGAAACCAATACACCAAAGACCGCGATTCTCGTCCCGATAGCTCTGCGAACGCAGACAACAACACGTCCCCCGCTCGCTCTCGATCCAGAGATGGAGAGGAGACACCGCATACGAACGGCAACCACCATCACTCAAATACCAACAACGAAAGCAGTAAGGCATCTAAGCCTAGGTACATGAACCCCAACAGGACCAGCATGAACGATATGAAGCGCCGCGTGGCTGGTATACTAGAATTCATCAGTCGCACACAAGTAGAGATGGCCGGGACGGAAACGGCGTCGAGGACGATGACGACAAGTCCGCCGGATCATGGTGGTGGGAACAAGGAGTTCGGGAACATGTTAATGAAAGAGCTAGAAGACGGGCTGGACGGTTTCGGGAAGCTGAGTGGTGTGGAAATGATGGAGGTGCTGACGAGAAGATTGATGAGGTGGCAGGGAGAGTATGGAAAGTTGGGTGAAAAATAAGTGATAATAATCGGTGAGGAAAAAGGTGTCGGATTTGCACACGCTTGTCACGTTGTAAAAATGGAAAGTGAACAGTGTCAATATCTCAATGTATGTGGCTGCAGTGCCGCCTAGGTTTGGCGTTCATCGTCTCTAGTGATATGAGACCAGAGGAACAGAATCTGCTATGGATAGTCGCACCTGAATCTCGCACTCGCATCGACTTGACAACCCATGAGACATCCTGAGGTAACCACGGCGTTCCAGCCAGAGTCCTCAACGTTTTTTGTACAAATGGCGATATCACGTGCTCACGTGTCGTGCTTCGAACGCGTACGGTGACTTGACATCCATCTTGCATCGCTTATAATTCGCTCTTCCTACCGACTCGAGAGTAATCGTTCCTCTTCCTACCTGATCGGTTTTCTCCTTCCTCTCACCCATCGATGCATCACTTTGGATTCACTTCACTCAACCTTCCCTGCGCTCTTCCACTTAGTGATCGTCTCATAGCGATCGCTTCTTCACTCCTGAAAGATTCCTATAACCCTTTTCGATACTGAGGCCCTCGCTTGGTGGGGACAATTCGTTGAGCGACCTTGATGTATATCCGCAGAGTTCGTAGGTAGGGTTGTTTTCGGCAACAGCCGTGGTCGGTAGTCCATGGCTTTAGCTGGTACATATGTAGGACTTCCTACCCAGCTATGTACATAAGCGATAATACCTTATGGACAGAGTTTTCTGCGCTTGGATTTTCGCAGTATTCTTGTTGAATAAGTGTTCTCTGTTATCTCGAAACATTCGCTGTACTAAGAATTCATACCTTGGCTATAAACACGGGTATGGAATGGGAGTTCATATCCGTAGAGCCCCGTCATCGTCGACAGCGTGCTCAGTAGTCCATCGCTTAGCTGGGTAAGCAATTTCTTACCAGTCCTTCGGCTAGCGGGTCCTTGTCCTACAGTACAACATCGAACAACCACTTTCTCCCTTAGGTTGGACGACATACCGCTCTTCCTACCTTCTAAGTTCAACGAGAACAAACCGCGTTGTTGTGTAGAACCTCATACAACACTCATCACCTCATCATCCTCAAATTTGGTAGAATTTATAATCCCACCGATTGTGACAACATTGATAATAATACACTCTACACATTCCAAACGCTACAAAGGTATCCCACCATATACAGACCCTTCTCTCCAAACCATGAACGAGAGGACCCAAAAGACCTTTACCAAAACCCTTGGCCTCTACCACTGTCCTGTTGGCCCGACATCCCAAACTCCCAGCAATGCATCATTGAACCCCCAAAACCCATATCTCGTTCACTCACGCCGCGTTATTCACAAAAACCCCTTGCTCTCACTCAACATCCTCCTCACATCCGCCCCCTTCACACTGCCACTCGCTATTCTCTCATGCCCTTCTCTCCCACTCCTGACACTCCCGCTCCCATCAAACCCTTTGCTCGCACCCCTCTCCATCCTCAAGCCCTTCCACCCTTCCAACTCCCTTTCGAGCCTCAAACCTTTCTCCCTCTCCTCCCTCAGATCCCTCTCCGCTCTCTTGGCCGCCAACGATGTTCTCGTCTCCTCAGCTTGTAGCTCGTCAACCGTAGCCAACAGCCTCTCAATCTTCTCTCTGCCCTTTGTGACATCGTCCTCTAGCTGGGTGGCCTGTTTCTCGCGCCGTTGGATCTGGGATGTGAGATCCCGCACGGTGCGGTCGACGTTGCGGACGGAGCGGAGAGAGGTGGTATGTTGGGAGGCTTGGGTTTCGAGTTCGTGCTCGAGCTGTTTGGAGGTCCAGGATTAGTTTGGTGTTGAATGCAAGGGGGCGCAGATTCCTTACCTCTTGGATTCTGCCATTGAGGAAGCGTACGTCTTGGCTTGCGCTTGAGTATGACTTCGTTTCAAGATCGACGACGCGGCCTTGTAGGTCCTTGACCGTCTTCTCCAATGCCGCCTTTTCCCTGTGCAACATAACGTTCGTCTCACGTTCCGCGATCACGTCCTTTTGCATTTCGGTAGTCAGTGCCTCTGCTCTCCGCATTTTCCCAACCGCGGCCTCTGCCACATCTTCCTTTTGAGCCAGCTGAGACTTGAGGCCCAATAGTTCGCGGTCCATACCAGCCGCGTTGCGCATCGACGGACTTTCGCCGCGAGCAAGATCCTCGAGACGTTCTCCTGCTTCGGTCAGGCGGGCTTCGAGGCCACGTTTCTCCTTTTGAAGCATATCACGTTCGGCCGCGACATCGTCCATGGATGTACGCAGGTTACGGACTTGTGACAGGAGAGAGACGATTTTTCCTTGAGCTTCGTTATGAGCACTGACGGCCTCTTCTCGTGACGTTGACAGATCCTGCAATGTCATTTCGAGCCTAGACTTCTCTTTCGCCCAGGTGGAGCTGTTGAGTACCTCGTCATCCCACTTTGACCGGAGTTCCTCCAGCTCATCACGCAGGCGAGTAGTCTCGGATCGAGCATGGATGACATTCTCACGTTCGATCTCCAGCTCATTGGTCAGGGTAGAGAATTCATTCTGATACTTTTTCCTGGTTTGCTCCATGGAAGTCTCCTTGTCTTCAATGTCCATGGCGCGCTGGCTCCGGTAATCCTCAAGCTCGTGCTGAAGCCTCTTCTTGGCCTGAAGAGCGCCATCGAGGTCAGCTGCTAGATCCTCGATTTTCTCTTCGTAATGCTGGTTTTGTCTTTGCAGATCTTCGATCATGAAATCCATCTGCTTTCGCTCGGCCATAATAGTCGCGCAAGTATCCTCACTTTCTCGCGCCTGTGTCTTTGCAGATTGCTCGGCGCGAGAAGCTTTAAGGACTGCGATCTCTGCCTGCTCTAGCTTACTAAAATACTCGTCTGCTCGGCGCCTGTAGAGACTGAGGCTTGATGACAGATCGGCAGCTTTCGATGTTTCGGCGTCCAGTCTGATCTGTACATTGGAGAATTCTTGTAACAGCCGTTGCCTACTTGCAGCTTCATGCTCGTTGGTAGCAGTGACCTCTCGAAGCTCTGATCGTGCGTCTCGGAGTTCTACTTCCAAAGTTGCCCTGGCATGTTTGACGTTATCGAAGTGGGACTTTGCTTCGGCCAAATCCTCCACTGTGCGGTTGTACACTTGTAGCAACGACTTCCGGGAACTCTCTTGCGAATTAATGAGACTATATAGTTCCTCGTGGGATTGTGCTTGGACATCTCGCAATGATAATTCTCCGGAGTGCAGTGTCCGTTCTAGCGCCGAGACTTTCTTCGCAGAGTCATCGAGCTTATCATGTAGGCGGTTGTTCTCTTTCTCAAGTTTCTGCACTCGTCTCACCGAGGGACTTTCATCCTGCCATGAGTCCTTGAGAGGTGTAGCACGTCCGAGCTGGCTCTGGAGATGGCGATTTTGCATCTCAGACATCTGCAACTGATTTTGAACCATCTCCAACTCGGCAGCAAAATCCATGCGTTTGTTGTATGCAATAGTATCAACTGTCCGATCAGATCGTGCAGAATCATTGGTTCCATTGCTTATATAACGGCGGTCAGGTGTAGAGGTATTGGAATATGGCTTAAGGTCCGATCCTTTACGCAAATGTTTTGGTGACCTTTGTGTGGGCATCGTGTTTTGATTGAGCTCTTCGAGCAGCTGACGCTTGGAAGCGGAATGACGATTATCAATCTCGGTGACATCGTCTTCGTGACGGCGTCGGAGCTCACCAAGCTGGTTTTCTGCTCGTGTCCACTTCTCCCCAGTCACCCTCAATGCTTGCTGAGAGGCTTCCAATTGGCTAGCTAGATTGAGATATTCAGGAAGACGAGGTGCTACCGACTCCCAAGAGGGTTGTAGCTCTTTCGATTCTGGGACGAACACATTGTGTAACGTTACAAGTTGCCGACGTGAATCCTCAATTTCCGTGTTCGCGTTGTCGAGAGAACTCTGCACTTTCCTAGTATTTGCCTGGGCTTGAGTTTTAAGCTGCTTTTCAGTTTCCAGACTCCGGTTCGCCTCAGCTAGCTGGCTACTTAAGGTCGATGTTGATTTCTCAGCGTTGCGACTGGTCTTGTGCTCTCGGGCCACCTCATGGTTTAGGTCCTCAAGGCCAAGAGCAAGCTTCTCCTTTTGTTTTTCAAGAGACCTAATCGATACTTGAGCGTCGTTACATTGACGGACTAACTTCTTGTTTTCCTCTTCCAGTCTGGTCTTTTCGGCTTGGAGCTGAGCCATCCGTGATCTCTGTGAGTCACCAGCTCTAGAATTTGTCCTCGCAATGTCAAGGTTCTTCTGCTGGACCTTGTTCAGTAATGCGCGATTATCGTTTTCTGAAGCCGTCAATCGGCCTTTGATCGTTACCAATTCTCTTTCTAATCGTTCTTTGTGCTGATCATGATGTAGGCGGAAGTTCTCCGAATCCGATATCATCTTCGTCAACTTCTGGACCTCAGCGGCAAGTCGGTCCCTTTCGGCTTTCATGTCATCTAGCTGTTCAATTTTACCGTCAAGATCTTTCCTCAGAACCGCCTGTCGCTCATTCGACTGGCGAGAAATGCTTCGTTCCATTGCTGTCTCGACCTCCAACCTGGAAGCTTCCACCTCCAAAAAGCGCTCGCGCAACTTTTTAAGTTCGGTTTGGAGTTCTTTACGGCTTTTTTCGGCACTTGTCCGTGCTTCCACGGCACGGCGGAGGGTATCTTGCTGTACATAGAGTTCTTTTTCAATGATAATCTTGGATTCATTCAAATTTTCATACTCTTCCTTCAAAGTCGTCATTTTGTGATCTGCTAACATCTGAACGTCATCTCGTGATTGCCGCTCTCGGCTGAGGTCCGCCTGGACATGGAACAACTGCGACTTGAGGTCTTTAATCTGCTCTTCCAATATCTTGCGGCTATTGCCGGCATGCAAATCTTCGTTCAATTTTGCATCTAGCAGCTTCTTCGTGTCTACAGCCTCACGTTCTAGCTGTGCTTTCTGGGAACGTGCAGCATCAACTTCAGATTGGATTTCGCGGAGCCGGTTTTGTATGCCGTCATGCCTAGCCGTAAGCGTAGTCCTCTCTGTTTCTAGCATCTTACGTTCGGCCTCGTGTCTCATGTTGTCCGCCTTGAGAACAGCAATTTCGCTTTCCTTACGTCTCACCATGTCCTCATAGTCGGTTGAAGTTGACGAAAGCTCACTCAACTGCTGCCGAATCTGGCGATTGTCGTCGATAAGTTCCTTGATCTGCATCCGAGAACTATTCAGGTCTTTTGTGGTATTTGCAAGTTTGACATCCAGGTCCTGATCGGTCTTGAGAAGTTTGGCCTCTAGGTCTGAGACCTTTCGTTCCTGAAGGTGTAGCTGACTCTGTAACAGACCATTGTCGTGGACCAAAGCTTCATGAATATCGTTCTTCTCGGATTTTGCCTTTTCGACGTCTAGAACGCGTTCGTCTAGCTCTGCGACCTGTTCTAGGAGATCATTCTTGTCGGCTTCTAATCTCTGGATGATTTGACCGGCTTGCTCTAGTTGACCACGCCTTTTGTCGGCTTCTTCCTCTGCCGTCTTCTTCGCATCGATAAGCTCATCGAGCTGATCCTCTAGATGTTCCTGGTCTTCGATTGCACCAGCAAGTTTCTCGCTTAACTCTGTTTCTCGTTGCTGTAGGCGTTTGAAAATCTCCTCTTTGTCAAGTGCAAGGGATCGTTCACTTTCCAGAGTTTGCTGTATCCGCTGCACTTCCGTTTCTGCTCGCCTACGCTCTTCTTCAAGCTTTTGTCGGTCGTTGTTTTCTTGTTGTATCTTGATCTCGAGCTTTTGAATCTTTTCATCCCGCTTTTTGACCTCGCCGGCGGTCCTCGTAGCGCCTAGCAAGGGTTTCATGCGTACGAACAGCCGCCACCAGGGGTTGTTGCAGAGGTCCATGTAGACTCCGAAATTCCGCTGTATTATCCTTGTGGCTTCAGCCCGGTAGAGTCGCTTATTGGCAATTCTTCGTTGAGTAAATCCGCGTGCGACAGATTGGAACCTGGACATGATGTTACGAATAAGAGCATCGCGCTGTTCTTCGAGCTCTGCTAGCACACCGGCTCTGAAAAAAACTTTCGTTAGACCAACTCTGTAGAGAGCTTTATCTAGGTCAAGCTTCTCCAACATGATCTGGGCAGCTGTTTGGCCTTCCAGATAGCCTTTTGGCATGTTTCTACAAAGGACTTCGTACCGTTGGCGGAACTCAGGGAAAGGTAGTCGGTTCGGAAAGCCTGTTCGGGCAATGCGTATGCCCTCTAGTACACCGTTGCAGCGAAGCTGGTCAAGCACGAGTGGGGCACTGAACTGCTTGGGTCTTTTCTTGTGGTTTGGTAGGATACAACGCACGAAATGGGGATGAGTGGAGTGAAGTTGGTTCATCAAGCTTGACAACTGCTCCTTATGACGCTGGGCCACGGTCCGAAAGAGGCCTTTCTTTACTCGGCTTCTTATGGCACCGTTGTCTTCATTGGGATCAACACAATCGACAAACAGACTCGCCACATGCTTGTCTCTCGATGAAGCAAGTAGTCTTGTGATGTTATCATTGAGGGGATCCTTGTTTTTCTCAAGCCATCCACTTGTGGAATATTCTACCTCGGCAGCATAATGCGTCAATACGAACCCCTGGCTCAACCGCGATGGTCGGTACTTGGGGGTTTTCCGTTCCCACAAAGAGTGCATCTTCTCCGTGAAAGACTTATCCGTAGCCTTGGGCATCACAGAATCTTCGTCCAAACAAGAAAATATTCCGATAGGATTTGGCAATTCAATTAGGTCGATTGTAGGTTGGAGATCCTTCCCAAAGTCGATGAACTTCCACTCGATTTGTTCTCTTGCATACTCTTCCTGTTCAAGGACGAACATGTGATGATTGAAGAATTGTTGGAGTTTTTCGTTAGTGTAGTTGATACATAGCTGCTCGAAGCTGTTCTCTTCAAAAATTTCGAATCCAGCGATATCCAGCACACCAATGAAATGAGAGTCATCAAGGCCCATTCCTGTTCTATCAAGCTGGCGATTGATTCGGGTAACGAGGTCTCCAAAACCTCGTTCATAGATACCCTTAGACAACGCGTCAAGCGATGATCGAACTTGATCTGGAGTCTGGACCTTCTCTACCCATTCCCTCCCAGCCTTTACCCTTGGATGCAGTAACCCCTGGATGAACGCATCTACAGGTATCCCAAGTAAATGACAAGCTTTTTCCGCTTGAGGATAGGCTTCCTCGGTAAGGCTGGCTTGATCAACTCTGATGCTTTCCTTAGCCACAGTGACGTTTCCAAGAAGTAACACTGCAGCAACAGTACGGAGTACGGAAGCCTGCTCTTTACCGGAGAACCCCATGACGTGAAAGGCCTCAATCAAAGAGTTCCACTCCTCGCTGTCTAAGACACCAACAATCATGTCATTTCCTTCTCTCGTGTAAGCGAAGTCCTCGACGCCGAGGCCAGCAAGCAGGAACTCTTCTTTCATTCGGTCATCTGCCCCTCGAAGCAGCTGGTAAAAGATGTGGTAATTTCTTTCGTTCGCGTTCAGTTTGACTACCCTTGATTTCTCCAGAAGATACCAGTCGATGAACGCACTAGCGATTTGCCCCGACCTAGTGAACTCGATACGTATGAATTTTCCAAATCGCGACGAGTTGTTGTTGCGCACAGTTTGAGCATTACCAAAGGCTTCAAGGATAGGGTTAGCTCTTAGAATTTGCTGCGAAAGGTTAGAGAATTGGCGCGTCCCAGATCTCGCGGCCGGCGAATCGGAAGTTGCCACAGCTGCAAGATATTGGATAACCTTCTTCGTATTCTCTGTCTTTCCAGCCCCTGACTCTCCGCTAAGACCCCAATCAGCAGGGTTGCGCCCTTGGAATCGACTCTAACTTACGTAACTAAGATGCTTTGATTTTCTCCCTCTTCTACCAAGCTTCGGAAAGCACCATCTGCCATGGCGTAGATATGGGGCTTTGTGTCCTCTCGACTGCGTCCCCTGTACATCTTCATGTATTCATTGGTGTATATAGGCAGGGGACAATATGGATTGACCGTGACCAGAAACAAGCCGGAGTATGTCTGTGAGCTGTTAACACTTGACGAGCTGTATAAGAAAGGAATAAACATACGTATATTAAATCTGCTTGATACCTCATGTGCAAATTGTGGACTACAGAGGCTTCATTCAGATGCGTGAGCTCTGCCATGTCGTCGGCCTTGTCGAATTTCGCAGGATTGACTTTGTCTACGCTCTCCGAATCCACCTCTCTTTGCTGAAATGGTAGATCAGCTATGTTTTGGAACAGGGACCGGAGCCAGTGAAAGGCTTACACTGCCGTCCTCGCATTGCACCAGCAACCGGGCCCCAGCACGCTCTTCGATAACCCATCCTTTTGTAAATGCCAACTGTGAATCGCGTAGCCAAACGTATCGTTTACCGGAAAAGTCATTTTCGCCCTCAATGCCTCCAACTCGTTCTCCAGTCCTTTCCAACTCTCCAGTCTTGATGAATTGTGGGGCAAAGGTATTCGATGACTGATTATTACTCCTATTCGAGATCGATCTCTGTATCGTAGTCCTTGGTGGTGCAATATTCGACCCACTCAGAGGGGAGAATGACTGGTTACGACTGTGACCCCCAGAGCTGAAGCCTCCCGTGGGGGAAGTAATGACAGCAGATTTAGGACGGTCGCCAGAGGTGGTAGGAACCGGAGATGGTGAAGGTGAACCTCGATTGAAGGGATTGTTGCGCCATTTTGCGCCGCCAGCTGCTGAAATTGACATGCTGGATTATTGTACAGAGTCACTTATTGAGGCGCATCGGGTGCAATCCTAGGGAAATGTTTTGATCTCAAGGGAGCATTAGGAGAAGCATCATATAAATGAAAGGAAAACAGTAAACGAAGCAGGAGGACGGGATATGTGCCCTACACTCCGCACATTTAACTCACAAACCGCAGAGAATAGAGTAACGAGGATGTCAACAGTAATCTTTGTTTACATGCGCTAAGCGTGCATCGTGCATCGCGCTTGCTGTGCTGAATAGAGACTAGTGCCGGTACTCGGACTAATGCTGAGATTTTCTGAGTGCGACCATACGAATCCCTAAAGTACTCAACATTCCCTTACTGCGACGGCACAGTTCAAACACATTCATCTTTGCGCGTCACGACTTAGTGAATCGACCTTCACCTGCTTCGTTTCGCTACGCTTTTTATTACCGGAGCGAGTCCGTGCTCAGAGACGCTTCATTACAGCAACCCGAGTCGCCTTCCGCCTTTGAGACACTCTATCGAATACATCTCCTTTTGTCCTATGACCTTGCTCCATTACAATACCGTGTACAGCCCATACGAGCAATGATGCTCAAACATTCTGTCTTTCGCCCATTACCTTATGATTTATGAGGCTTGGGCCTTCTGGAGGAATCTACGGAACTCCTCATCAGTCTCATCATGTCGGCCTATCATCCACCTCCTTCCTTTGGGGGTCCCTTCAATGCACAGCCCCAATATCCTCCCTCGTCTGGTGGTAACAATGCTGTTATGCCTCCTTTTCAGTATCAGCATGTGCAAGATCCTAATGTGCAACGGCATGGTCAAATGGGCATATCTCCAACGCACTTTGCAAATGCATATTCTTTTCACTCGAATGCTCACACTTCAAAGCCGCCTATACCGAGCAATGGAGTGCCCAACATTTCGTTTGCAGGATACGGCTCGGCGCCAAATAGTTCGTTCCCAACACCGCCCTTCCCTCCTGTACCGATTCCGCCATATGGGACATTCTCGCACCCAGCTCCACTAATGCATCACCCGGTGACAAACATGGGCTTGGCGCAGCTCCCAAACAATCTGCCGCAGAAGCCACCGCCACCTTCAGGACCTGTAGAGCTACCTGATAAGGGATCCGAGACCCCGACGAATGCCGTCGCTGCTACTTCCGACTTGGAAGATGGGGAGCTTAGTGATGGAGAGTCCACTAAGTGTAGCAAAGAGCTCAAAACAGGTTACACAAGCTCTCCTCATCCGCCGGCGAACAAGGTAAATGAGGATCGTCAGCAATTTAGACGAGTCCAAAGTAAAAATGTTAACGGTGGATATCGTTCGCCAAACGGGAACATTTCTCAACATTCGCCGAGGAATCATCCACGGCCGAAACACTTTGGCCAGAGTCCGGCTCAGTCTCCGTCGGCTGACTCGCCCGGACCTACCAATTCTGTTGTTGAGAGGAGAGAAAATGGTCAAGATACACCAAACCGTTGGACTGGCCGAGATATAATGCACAGTAACGGACCATCTTCAGGCGCTAGGTACTCTCCAAAAACATCTAGTGACATTCAACAACAACCAAAAACACAGGATTTGAAACCCTCGCATCCGCCCGCTTCGGTACTACAGCCTACAAGTTGTGTCCGAAGTAAGGCAACAACATCCAATAGCGATCACAGTCTCTTAATCAATGGCAATCCGCTACCAGATACAAAGATAGCGACGGAGATTCGTGATCGTGCAAAAGCCGCATTGCAAGAACTTTATCCACATAAAATTGGGTACACCAAACTTGTACAAGAGGGGCTGGATTCAAGTCTTCTCTTAGAGCTTTACAATGAAATGGGTATCCAACTTGCTTCGCCTGTTCTAACTAAACTGAATGACATTGCGTCAAAGACTAGTGTCACTGGTGATGGCCTTACCAGGTCTGACAGGCCGCAGCTTCCTCAAACCAGCCCTGTCGCCACTACAATGGCGCCGTCTGCAAATCGTACTACAACTGCTCAGAATCCCGTCATGCCAGTGCGCCATGATCTTACAATAAAGCAGAAGAAGAATGAACAGAGCAGTGAATGCAATGCAAGGGATCAAGCTCTGCAGAGCTCACAGTCATCAGATGTTCGCCCGAGCTATCCGAAGCCGCAGGTTGCGGAAGACCGAGGACCTACAGTACCAAAGAAAGGCAGCCTTTTAGATGAGACGCCAGTAACCAACACCAATAGTGTTCCGGTTGCCGTCGTCACGATGGATACAAAAGTCGACGTGACAATGACATCGATTTCAGCTAAGCCTCCACTCTCGTCCTTGCCAAAAAACCCCGTAGTAGCTAAATCTGCCGACAAAACCCTGGAACGTAAGGATTACATCGCTCGAATGTTGGCAGCCAAGGCAGGCAAGCTCATGCCAACGTCGAAGGCACCCTCTCCTCCCACCACTTCTGTCACCCTTGGGGCTAAGACTACACCGCAACCACCGCCATCTGTTGACCTCCAAAATGCCAGGACTCCCGAGCAGCGTCGTCTATACCTTGGCAACCTGGCTCGTTCGACAAAAGAAGATGACATAAGGGCCATGTTCGGCAGCTATTCTATGTAGGCAATCCCTCAGCGTTCCCTGTTTGTCAACCTGAATCCGACTAACAGTTCTGCCCAGTGAGGAGATATCGATCCCATTCAATCCAAGGACTGCAGAAATAGTAGGATACGGCTTTGTGCAGCTTTCTACGGCTCATGAAGCTCAGCGTGCCATTTCTGAGCTATCGGGTAATATCCTGCATGGTCGTAAAATATCCTGTCAATTCGCTCACAAGCCAGAGGAGGCTTCGAAGGCTGTGGAACCCGCCGCGCAATCCATACCTCCGATCTCACACGAAGGTTCTCAGGATGCTTTGGCTGAGCAAAATGGGAGCGTAGAGGCAAAGAGGAAGGCTCAGACGGATCTTGCTCGTCAGAAGATGGAAGCTCTGAAGAACCGCACTCCGTCGCAGCGAGAGACCTCAGGTTCCGGCAATATTGTACCTCCAGCTGTTCGACCTCAGTCGCTGCCTGAAATTCCTCCCTCAGGCGCCTTCCACGAAAATTTGGCATCAGTAGCTCAAGTGAGTAACCATTCGCCAACGACACCACATGGCTCGTATTTTTCACCAATCAACGAGCGGCAGCCATTCAGCATTCCTGGGCTCTTTATGAAATCTGCGCGCCCAATATCATTCAAGAATATCGAACAGCCTATGGCTACTCGCTCAGCAGCGGCTCAGGAAACTCATCAAGCCACCACAAGCATCCTATCCCCTGATAGTACAGTGCATCCCCAAACGCTTTCAATTCCCATTACGTCAATCTCTCTTTCAAGTGAAAAGCCTGGCTTGCTATTCACAACCGAAACACTTGACAAATACGCCAACAGTGCCTCGAAAGTTAATGAGCCCCGAAAACGTCAAAGGGCATCTGACTTCATTGACTCTCCGCCAAGAAAAGTTAACAGGACACTAGGACAGAAGGAAGATGCCAGCGTCATCATTGATGTCAGTGAAGAGGAGGCCAATGATGATTCAGAAGACGACGCAGATGCGATGGACATCGAACAGGATGTCAACACCAATCCCATTTCGACACAGCTGGAGCACGATGAGTTGGAAACTGGCAAACAGAGGGCCATCCGAGACCTACCGCCTTTGACTGATTTTCCGGCGAGGAAGAAGATTCCTGACAATTTAGCTTTCATGACACCACCCGCAGTGCAGACACCTGGAAAGCTCAAAGAACCAGACGGTCTGAAACCAAAATTGAAGGAGATAGAGCAAATGAAACGGCGCATCGCTGAATTAGAACAGCGAAACAAGGCCAAACAAACATCCAGCCGTGCGCAAACCCCGGGGACTCCTGGACATGTGAAATCGTCACCTAGACCAGTCGAAACATTAGTAGAGGGGAACGAACGACCAAGATCTAGTGCAGGGGTGGAGGTGCCAGTTGGATCGGTCCAAGAGCATACCCAGGCTCATGCAAAGGCAGCCACACCCTCAGCTACAAAAAATACGCAGGCTATGGAGCACCAAGAGATAGAGAAAGATCTAGCCGTGGCCGTTTCGGAAACACTGCAGCTTGGCAAAAATGTTACCTCAAAGGGACAGCAGCAAGGCCAATCCGCGGATTATGACTCGGAAGAGCTTCGATCAATTGGAGTGGATCTTGATCGATCGAAGTCTGCTCAAACCACGTTGGTGGACATCAAGGTACAACTTCAGCTTGTCGAAGAGCCGATAAAGGAAATAGCAGACGCTCAAGCCGAGACCGATCGACTGCGGGCTGCTGAAGCAGCAGCAGCTAGGGCAGAGGAGCAACAACGTCTGATTGCAGACCAGCGTGTCAAAGCTCTAGCACTCGCCAATGCTGAGGTAGAGCGCGACCGGATTGCAGAGAGCGTGACCGGAGAAGAAGATCAACGTCGGCGACGACGAACGGACATTGAGTCTGGCTTGCCGATCCTCGATGCAGAGGTAGAGAGGACAAGACAAAGATTACAATCACTGCGGAAGCAGATGGATGAACTTGAAGATGAAGTTCAAAAAGGGATCGATGGTCGGCGTATTCTTATGGACGAGTTGGCCAGCCTTTCGCCTGCTCCCTCACCAACTCCCAAAGCATCGTCGCATGAAGAGCAAATTTTAGCACCTGCCGGCAAGCCAGAGATTAGGAGCGAGAAAGAGACACAAGGTAAGTAACTCCATCCGACAATAGCTTCGTCTACCCGTCTAGGGACATTCAACGCGCAGAAGAACCACTCATGGAATAGATTATGAATCTCACATTTTGGCGTGTATTTGCAGACTCGCAACCCGCTATCGACGATGTCCACCAACTAGTACTACCAGTTCTTAGCGAGACAACAATGACGACTAACGAAGTAGAAGTCCCTGCCGCAATGACTCTGACTGCTTTGTGTCCTTCTATACATGATATGGACCAAATCGGCAACGGTGAACTGGCAGAAGATGTTATGGATATTTCTCGAAGCGACGTCGACGAGGGAGAAATCACTGACTACGGCCCGAAGTCTCCGGATTTAGTAGATCAAACCCCTTTACCGGAAAGCGAAGACACCTACGAGCCGCCACTTACGATCGATCCTGTACCGTTGCATCCATCGACCTCCCCACAATGTGAAATTGTTTCACCTGTCGCTGAGTCGGATCCATCTCACGTTACGCCCAACGGGATCCAGGAAGACGTTGAACCGTCCCGTGATTCAAGAGCCAGCAGTGACTCCTCCCAAGACACTAATGAGTCAGGCGAAATACTGGCCGAATCTCGTAGCCAACCTCTAAATGATGATAGTGACCCAGATGATTATGAACCCCCAGAGCCAGCAACCCTTGTAGAAGCCCCAACACCGCTGTTGAGCCTTGATATTGATTCTGCAGATACATCCTTCTCCCCGCGAGATCCTAAAGCTCTCTCAGCTATCCCGTCACTACCCAACAGTATAACGTCAGCTCTTCAAGATCGCGTGGATAGCATCAACACAGAAATAGTGGACACCGACCATCCTACAGTACGTTCTCACTCTTATTTTCAGTGTTAAGCTAAGTTGTCATTAGGTTAATGACCGAGTCTCAAGCAGCAAGACTAGTCGGTTCACTCCGTATGAGAGTCCTTTAAAGCAATTCAAGTCATACCGGTACCACTCAAACTACGTTTCTGAAGTTTCAGAGGGATTTCGATCTTTGACCTATAGTCATGCAATCGAACCAGATAAGCCTATCTGTCGTTATGAAGCAGCAGGAGGCAGATGCAATGATGATTCTTGCGATAGTCAGCATTTTAGGGGCCTGGTTTTGAGTGGTGCGTTGGAAAACTGAGATGATCTGCGCTGCACATTTCTTTCGTCTAATACTCGTTTCCCCTGATTCCTTCGTCTTAGCTTCGTGCTTCCTTTCCGTCGAATTACTTGCTCAAGTCCGCGAGCTGACATAGGATTTCTAACCTTCGCAGATGACAAGGTTCTTGTTCAAATGGGAGCTACCCCCGCCGGCTTCTCACTGCAAGAAGGCGAGGCTTATGTCAAAGGCTTGAGACAGATCATCCAGGAAATTCGCGGTAGAAGAGTCAAGGACTTCAATCAGGTGGCTGCCGAGATCTCAGCCTACCGCGCAAGATTCCTGGGAGATGGCTCTAAGATTTTGCCCTTAGGGACATGACCACAGTCAGAGGTATGTCCTTCACGGGCTTGTAGAGACGTGCACCTCCTCCCGCCAGGAGTCTTGAATTTTAGGAGGCCCACCATCTCCTATAATTGGAGCTCGACACAACGAATATTTTATCATTATGACTCAAGCATATCACAGCCATGGCGACCAACAACCAACGTTTTTATTTCTACACCCGCACTTGTTCACATGTTTTATTATGCACGCTTCTCAGAGTTCTTTTTTCTCTCACAGATACTTCGAGCATAGCATCAAAACGGCGTAGGTAGCATGGATATACCCTAGCCGGCTGTTTTTGGACAGCCAAGGCAGGAAGAGCTTGAGAACCCAAGGATTGGTTAAAAACCAAAGTCTTACAACGAGCGTAATGTCTTACTCCTGCTACTATACTAAAAGAGATGGAACTGCTCGGGCGGGTTGCGTTGCTAGAAGACACGTTTTGAAAGAGCTGGACTTGAACCATAGCGATAATATCTACTGTAGCCCGAGGGGCATGGGGGTAATAGGCTCGTGAGAGCGTTCTCGGTTTAGCTGATAATCATAATGCAATAATTCTCTTCGCTTACGCTGCTCCCAAATCCGACTATCTGACTCAGTCAATACTGTGAAGAAGATGAGACTGATTCTTCGCTCACAACCCCAATCTCATCTCCTTAGCTTCAAGCTTTATCGTCGTGCAATTCTTCTAAAGTATCGATGGCGACTTTGAATACATCATCCTTCCAGCAGCAGATGAAAATCGGAAACTACATTAAGTCACAATGTACATTCCACAGCCAGCCAGCCATCTAGTATTGATCTCCTCCATATCGTTCCAAGGATGGTGTTTACTTATGGATACCCCACACCCCCCAGACTCCGCCAAGCCCACCCCCCACATCCAACATAACCTAACTAAGGTACCTTACCTTCCTCAATCCAAGATAAAAATCCCGGCAACATTTTCAAAACACCCACTCTCTTATACATATCTACGCACCCCTATCCATCTTTCCCTATCAGCTCCTTTTTCTTCTTCTCACATGTTAACCCCCCATCCCCTTTCACCCCGAAAAGTATCAAAGTGGATACGTACAAGCGATGGATAGTTGAGAATTTCATACGAGGGAGCTAGTGCGTGCTGGTAGTACGGATGAAGCCAGAAGAGGGAGGGGCGGAACCTGTGGGGATTTGGGGGGGGGATGTGTGACCATCGTACCCCCACAGTGCGGACGGTAGCAGCGTTTTCCATGTAGGCATAGCGTTGTGGGTAGGTGAATTTTCTGGAGCTTAGTAGGTTTGAGCTTAATGGGTGTGGATTTTGTGGGGGGTGGTGGTTGGGTGTTTTTGCCATTTCCTTGAGGTTTGTAAATTTCAGTGCCACTCCCAGAGAAAAGCGCATGGCCGTTCTTGCGTAGGTGGCTTGCTAGATTGATGGCAATGATTGAATTCCTACCGAGATTGAGAAGTCTACTTGTAGGCAGAATTGCGGTACCCAATATTTGAGCCTAGGTTGCGTGGAGCATCTTCTCCATCACTAAACTGGGGAGTAATGCGAAGGCCCGAGGTGTTGGTGGAGTCCAAAGCATATTTCGAGAGCTCAAGAGCTATCATAGAGCTAGCTATTGCCCTTAGCTCTTTGCGATTGGATTCCCCTGATGGCAGTTTAGGCATTTCGTGGAGTGGGATGATGTACTTCGGCGCCATGTAGTGTGTAAGGCTTTTCAGTGAGCTTCTCTTTGGGGCAAACCTGCAGCGGCAATTGGCAATCCACTTCAGGTGTAGTTAAAACAACGAAGCCGACGAGCTGAGAATTAATGCTTGAGTCGCTAACGACCACAACTGCATCTTTGACCCACGGGGCGTTGAGCAAAGCTTGCTGTACTTCACCCAGTCCCACACAATAGCCGTTGCGCTTGATCTGGTTATCCTTTCTCCCCAGACATTCGATGTGGCCGCTCGGGAGCCAGCGGCCAGAGAAGCCCTTTACAGCCTCCGCACCGCCATCTTCTTTGATACAGCCAAACAGGCAGACATCATCGTTTTCGTCGACAGTGAATGCAAGAAACAACATGACGGAACAGAAAGTACCCGTACCGCCGCCGCCTCCACCACCCTCGGATGGCGGTCTAGACGGATACTTGAAAGTTTTAGGTTCGCATTTTCTCTTTTTCCACTCATGGTGAGTTGTTCGACCTCCAGCCTCAACAACATCTCTTCTAATCCGACATACAGCTGCCCGAACGCCGCAGAAACTAACGTTCACTCCCCTAAACAGGGGCATCATCAACATCTTCGGCGTCTACCGAGAAAATTACGAGTCGGTCTTCCTTTCGTCCTATAGCTCGTCGCCATCTCCTGGGTTAGCACCAATCAAGGCCTCCTGCTCTTCCTTATCGGCATCCTCACCGGGCCCGTCTTCAACAGGGGGTTACTTCCGCCAACTCATCTTCACTGACACCTCCCTCGTCGTCTTTGGCACGATGTTGACCAGCTTAGGGATATCATACTATTAGAAATCTGCACACAAGGTGTCCCAGTCAGCCTAGGTATAGGATGCTTGTTTGCGCCTAGTGTCGCCTTTGTATCCACCTATTTCACTTCCAAGCGTGCATTGATGACGGGTTTCACGGCCGCAGATGGCTCAATTGGTCAGTCACGCCTCGTTCTCCTCGAAACCCACTTTGCTCCTCAATGGTAGACGAGAAAATCAAATAAATAGGCGGCGTCATCTTCCCAACCGTCTTCCGCCGCCTTCAATCAACCATCGGCTTCGGCTGGGCCACCCGTACCGTTGGCTGCTTAGCCTTAGCAATATTGGTCTTCCCCCCGTCCAACATGCGCTTACGAAACCCACCCCTTAAATACCCACGCGCATTACTCGACCTCCGCGCCTTCCACGAAGCGTTTCTTCGTCGTCTTCAGTCTAGGCCCTTTCTTGCCCTCGTAGGCCTCTACTTCCCTTTCTTCTATACCCCAATCTACGGCTCCCGCATCGTCAACCTTAGCCCCTCGGAATCATTCTACCTCGTCCCCGTGCTAAACGCAGGCCCCATCTTCGGCCGCATAATCCGAGGTCTCATCGCTGACAAAGCAGGCTCCCTCAACACCATCATCCCCTTGCGGAACAAGCTGCGTAGTAATCGCCTTCGCTTGGCTGGGCATTTCCAATGCGCCAGGTCTTTGGGTCTTCTGCGCTCTCAACAGTATCGTTGCGCGACTATCGCCAGATATGAGCCTGGTAGGAACGCGGATGGGCATGTGTTTTATATTTGCTAGGCTAGGGCTGCTGATTGGGAATCCGATCGCGGGGGCAATCTTAAATATTCCCGAGGGCAAGTTCAAAGGCGCACAGGCGTACTCGGCGGCGACACTGCGTGCTAGAACTGCGGGGTCCGTAGCGGTGAGAATGCTACTGGCGAAGAGCAGCGACCGCGGTGGCAGAAGTTAGAAAACCTAGAGATGTTTTTCATATAGAAAGAAATCTCAAAGACATTGTTCCATCAGAAAAGCATTAGACGGAAAAGAAGGTATCAAAATAGAGACGTTGAGTACCGAATTATTTGAAATGTAACAGCGTCCTCATACGATCCTTGTTGGATCGACCTTGGATAGAACCAGATCTTTTGTCTTAAATGCAAACATCTCATATATAGGGAAGGCCTCATATTGTAACTGAACTGGTCTTTGACTAGAAAAGAGGAATCACAAAACACATAGATAGGACCATCAATAGCAATTGGGGAATGACTCAGTAACATCCTAGCTAGGACCCACCATACAGAGATTCGAGCGATAATCAGCACAGAGACCTGAGTTCAGGAACACCTCTCGGCCAACGCTGCCAAGTGCAACATCAAAGGTTTGAAGCGAGAAGAAGAAAGTGTCGCGTCGAAGTCAAATTCCCTGCGTTTCGCTTACGTAAAACTATAGCAACCGAACACGTCTCCCGCAACCTCTCTAGGATTTATTTACCACAAGCACCTGGGAACAACGGAAGATCCTAGATATGCGGTGGCTATTATCCTCTTGCCTTCTCGCGTTGCTGAGCCTGGTTCAGGCGCTCAGCAGCAGTGGCAATCGGTTGCTGGTTGTGATTGAAGAAGCAGCGGAAAAGAGCAAATATTCAAAGTTCTGGACAGATCTCGAAGGTGACAGTCGTCGGTTTGAAGAGAAGGGCACATTGGTCGCTTACACTGTTCGTGAATTCAGGGCGAGGTTACAAGCTCTCTTTTGAGTCTCCAAAGAGCGAGAAGCTTGCATTGTTCGAACATGGCGAGCGAGCATACGACCACATCATACTTCTCCCCCCAAAATCGAAAGGCATGTCTATTGCTATAGCCTTTCAATACGAAGGCTAACATCGCATCAGGACTGGGGCCGGCACTTACTCCTAATCTTCTCCTTCAATTCCTTAATCAAAATGGCAACATTCTCCTAACCCTCTCAGCCGACTCCCCTACACCAGCATCTATCTCTTCCCTTCTACTAGAACTAGACATCCACCTACCGCCCGATCGGACGTCGCTCGTTGTTGATCACTTCGACTATGACACAGTTTCAGCCGGCGAGAAGCATGACGTTCTTCTTATACCACAACCTTCAGCCTTACGGTCGGACGCCCGAAATTTTTTCGGAGGAGACGGTACGATTGCCTTCCCCAGGGCTGTAGCTCAAGAGCTGGGTAACGAGAGCCCCCTGCTTGCGCCGGTCTTGCGAGCCAAGAGTACCGCATATACCTATAATTCAAGGGATGAAGCCGAGACAGTAGAGGACCCTTTCGCTGTGGGAGAGCAGATATCCCTTGTATCAACTATGCAGGCAAGGAATTCAGCTAGATTTACAGTCGTTGGATCCGTAGAAGCCCTTGAAAATACGTGGTTTGATGCAAAAGTCAAAGCTGCTGGAGGCAAAGAGAGCAAGACCGCGAACAGGGCATTTGCTAAGCAAATCAGCGCTTGGACCTTTATGGAAACCGGAGTGCTCAAGGTCGGCAGAGTCGATCATCACTTAAGCTCGATCATTGACGGAGCTGCTGGGAACGACAGCGTTGCCCAGCTGGGCTACATGAATCCTAAGATCTACCGCATTAAGAACGAGGTGGTGAGTATTCTTTGTGCCGGTTAATATTTTCGATTCTAACTCTACAGACTTTCAACATTGAATTGTCTGAATACTCCTACGACCATCTCATACCATTCAAAATCTCTCCCTCGGACGCTCTCCAACTCGAGTTCACCATGCTCTCACCCTTTCAACGCCTCAATCTCCAGCCCGTTTCCACAACAGCCAACAGCACCGTTTTCGGCACTACCTTCAAACTGCCAGATCAGCACGGCATCTTCGCCTTCCGCGTCAACTACAAGCGGCCTTTCATGACAAACATCGACGTCAAGCGGGAAGTAACAGTTCGCCATTTTGCGCATGACGAGTGGCCTCGCAGCTGGGAAATCAGTGCTGGATGGGTGTGGATTGCGGGTATTTGGGTCAGCGTGGCCGGATGGATAGCTTTTGTGGCGATATGGCTATACAGTGAACCGGCGTATGAGAGGAGTCAGGGGAAGAAGATGCAGTAGAGTCAAGTTTTATACATTGTACCGCAATATACAAATATTTACAGCCACATCCTCTCGTGGCATTGGGATACTGGCTCTCTATGCCCGTTCCATACTTTCAATATCTTCATAGCGCTGCTGAAGCCTCCAATGCTCCATACTACAGCGACACTCCTCCAAGAGCCATGTAAGCTTTTTCACCCCGCAGCCAATGCGCAGAGTAGATTTCCACCGAATCAACAACTCCCAACCACAAACTCCATAGAATGCGCGCTCAACGCAACCCCCACCAACATCACTTCCCCCCTTCATCCTCCCTCCCCTCCGTCCCCTTCCACCCCCCCAACGCCGCCCCCCCGCCATACAACTGCGCCCCCTTCTCCCCCTCCAGCTCCTGGCTAACGGCCACGGGCTGGTTCCCGCGGAACCGCTTGCGCATATCCACCATGCCGCGCTTGCACTCGCCGTAGCCCTTTTTCAGCTGCTGGCAGCGCGTCGGGAGTGTTTCGAGGAGGGGCGGGCGCAGGCATGAGGTGGGGGTGTTGCGCGCGATGAGGACGCAGTCGGAGGATTGGAGGCAGGATGCTAGGGCGGCGCCTGTTTGGGGGAGAGGGGGGGTTAGTTTTTTTTGGTGGTGGGGGAGAT
>JAABVA010000544.1_pt1 | contig 47127 bp, 38 predicted proteins | sample 5560331 | NCBI WGS metagenome assembly JAABVA01 (sample SAMN12812661, study PRJNA571458) | rock metagenome | isolation source: Antarctica rocks | place: Antarctica: Victoria Land, Mt New Zealand sud | collected 2016-01-07 | reverse complement strand
ACCCGCCAGCCACCGCGACCGTGGCACCGCGGCTACGTGGCCCGCCTGGTCCTGGTCGATGCGACCTCGGCGGCGGTGGGCAGCGTCAGCGCCGCGACCGCGGCGGGGACCCTCGGCGCGCCCCGCCACCTGGTCCTGGCCCCGCTGTACGTCGTCGCGTGGGTGTGCGCCCTCGCCGTCGGCCGGGCGTACGACACCCGCCTCCTCGGTGTCGGTCCGGCGGACTACTTCCGGGTCCTGCGCAGCGGGGTCGGCCTGTTCGCGGTGGTCGCCGCCGGGGATGCGCTGCTCGGCCTGTCGATGGGGTCCCCGGCGGTGGGCGCGGTGCTGCTGACCATCGGTCTCGACGTGGGCGCGCGGCTGCTGCTGCGGCGGGGCCTGTACCGGGCGCGGTGGCGTGGTCGCTACGTCGAGCGGGTCGTCGCGGTGGGCACGCTGCCGGCCGTCAGCCACATGGCGGCGCTGCTGCGACGCGAAGCCCACCACGGGCTCGAGGTGGTCGGCGCCTGCCTGCTCGACCACGCGCGGTGCTCCGCGGATGCCGAGCAGGCGCTGGGCGTGCCGGTCTTCGGCAGCCTCGGCGACGTCCCGGAGGCGGTCGCCTCGACCGGTTCGCAGGTGGTCGCGGTCGCGTCGAGCGGCGAGCTGGCCCGGGGGGAGATCCGTCGACTGGCCTGGTCGCTGGAGGGTCTCGGCACCGAGGTCCTGGTGTCTCCGGGACTGGAGGAGGTGGCCGGCCCGCGCCTGACCGTCCGGCCCTACGTCGGTCTGCCGCTGCTGCACGTCGAGCACCCACGCCTCTCCGGGACGGCGCGCATCGCGAAGGGCTGCGGGGACCGCATCGGCGCCGCGCTGCTGCTCGTCCTGTTCGCGCCGCTGCTCGTCACCATCGCGGTCGCGGTGGCGGCCACCTCGCCCGGCGGGGTCTTCTTCGCGCAGACCCGGGTGGGCCTGGACGGGCGGCCGTTCCGCCTGTGGAAGTTCCGGTCGATGGTGGCCGACGCCGACTCCCTCATCGACACCCTCGACGAGCACAACGAGAAGGACGACGTCCTGTTCAAGATGCGCCGCGACCCGCGCGTCACGCCGGTGGGCGCCATCCTGCGGCGGCTGTCCCTCGACGAGCTGCCGCAGCTGCTCAACGTCCTCGGCGGCTCGATGTCGCTGGTCGGCCCGCGCCCGCCGCTGCCGCGGGAGGTCGAGCAGTACGAGACCGACGTGCGCCGGCGGCTGCGCGTCCGGCCGGGCATCACCGGGCTCTGGCAGGTCAGCGGCCGCTCGGACCTGTCCTGGGAGGACTCGGTCCGCCTGGACCTGCGGTACGTGGAGAACTGGACGGTCGGCCTGGACGTGTCGATCCTCTGGCGCACCGCGAGCGCGGTCGTGGGTGGTCGCGGCGCGTACTGAGCTCCCCGGAGGGGCGCAGCCGTCCGTGCCGGGTGCGACGGTCGAGCCCGCGCCGGGTGCGACGGTCGAGCCCGGAGTGCGTCGGGGTCGCACCGGACCCCCGGTCCCGCGGTCCGCTCGTCCGGCCGTCAGCCGGGTGGGGCTCCGTAAGCTCACCCGGGTGTCCCCGGCCAGGCATCCGGGCGCGCCCGTGCCGCTGATCTCGGCGGCGCCGCTGACCCCGCCGCTGACCTCGCCGCTGACCTCGGCGCCGGGCGCACCCGGATCGCCGATGTCGCTGGCGGAGTCGTCCCGCCTGGCGGTACGGGTCGCGCAGTCGGCGGCGGTCGCGCTGCTCGAGCTGCGCCTGACGGCCGGCCGGGAGGACGCCGGGGCGCTGCGGGCGCGGGCCGACGCCACCGCCCACCAGGTGATCGCCGACGCGCTGGCCGGTGCAGCTCCCGATGTCGCCCTGCTGTCGGAGGAGGCGCCGGACGACCCCGCGCGGCTGTCCGCGCGTCAGGTGTGGATCGTCGACCCGCTGGACGGGACGCGGGAGTACGGCGAGGTGGGCCGGGAGGACTGGGCCGTGCACATCGCCCTCTGGGACGCCGCCGCCGACGACCTCGTGCTCGGCGTCGTCGCGCTGCCGGCCCGCGGGGTCGTGTACAGCTCGACGGCGCCGCGCCCGGTCCCGGCGCGCGCCGGTGGCCGCTGGCGGGTCGCGGTCAGCCGCAGCCGGCCCCCAGCGGTGGCCTTGGGGGTGGCCGCAGCACTCGACGCCGACCTGGTCCCGCTCGGCTCGGCCGGGTACAAGATCGCCGCCGTCGTGGCCGGCGAGGTCGACGCCTACGTGCACGCCGGCGGGCAGTACCAGTGGGACTCCGCGGCACCGGTGGCGGTCGCCCGGGCCGTCGGACTGCACGCCTCGCGCCTGGACGGCGGCCCGCTGCGCTACAACAGCGCCGAGCTCTACCTGCCCGACCTCCTCGTCTGCCGTCCGGAGCTGGCCGACCCGATCCTGCGGGCCGTCGCGGGAGCCGGGCCCGGTCCGCCTGGGACGCGGCCGGACAGCCGGGCCGGCCCGCGCTGAGGGACCCCGACACCGGACACCCGACACCGGACACCCGACGGCGACACCGGACACCGGACGGCCGCCACCGGACCCCGGACACCCGACGGCCGATGCCGGACCCCGGACGGCTCCGGCCGCTCCGGTCCGACCGGGCCGCCCGACCGACCGACGACGATGCCGTCGAGCACCCTGGCGACGCGGCTGCGTGGCAGCGCCGGCGCCCGGGGTGCTCCCGTACGCCGTATCCGGCCGACCCTGGAGACAGCTGACCCGATGGAGACACCCGACAGCAGCGGCCCCGACGCGGCCCCGGTGGCCAACGGGTCCACGCCGGCCGGCGGGTCGACGCCGGACCGCGGGTCCACGCCCGACGGCGACGGTTCCACGTCGGCTGGTGACGGGTCCCGCCGCCCTACGACGGGGCTGCGCCGACGCCGGTCGCAGGTCGAGCTGCTCCAGGACGAGTCGATCCACGTGATCCGCGAGGTCGCCGCCGAGTTCGAGCGGCCGGTGCTGCTGTTCTCCGGCGGCAAGGACTCGATCGTCATGCTCCGGCTCGCGGTGAAGGCGTTCGCCCCGGCCCGGGTCCCGTTCCCCGTCCTGCACGTCGACACCGGCCACAACTTCGGGGAGGTCCTCGCCTTCCGGGACCGCCGGGTGGCAGAGCTCGGCGTCGAGCTGCTGGTGGCCGGCGTGCAGGAGCTGATCGACGCCGGGCTGGTGGCCGAGGAGACCGGCCGGTGGGCCAGCCGGAACCGACTGCAGACGGCGGCGCTGCTCGACGCGATCACCCGGTACGGCTTCGACGCGCTGTTCGGGGGGGCGCGGCGCGACGAGGAGAAGTCGCGCGCCAAGGAGCGCGTGTTCTCCTTCCGCGACGAGTTCGGACAGTGGGACCCGAAGAACCAGCGCCCGGAGCTGTGGGACCTCTACAACCCGCGTATCCGCCGGGGCGAGCACATCCGCGTGTTCCCACTGAGCAACTGGACCGAGCTCGACGTCTGGCACTACATCGCTGCCGAGCACCTCGAGCTGCCGTCGATCTACTACGCGCACCCGCGCAAGGTGTTCTCCCGGGACGGCATCTGGCTGTCGGACTCCCCGTACGTCACCCGCGGCGAGGACGAGCCGCTCACCGAGCGGACGGTCCGCTACCGCACCGTCGGGGACGCGACCTGCACCGGTGCGGTGCTGTCCCACGCCGCCACCGTCGACGAGGTGATCGCGGAGGTGGCGACGACGGACCTCACCGAGCGGGGCGCCACCCGCGCCGACGACCGCGCGAGCGAGGCCGCCATGGAGGACCGCAAGAAGGAGGGGTACTTCTGATGGCAGCCGCACGCGGTCCCGCGACCCCCCCGGACCTGCTCCGCCTGGCGACCGCGGGCTCCGTCGACGACGGCAAGTCCACGCTCATCGGGCGCCTGCTCCTCGACAGCAAGGCAGTCCTCGCCGACCAGCTCGAGGCGGTCGAGCGGGCCAGCCGCGCACGCGGCGACGAGTACCTCGACCTGGCGCTGCTGACCGACGGGCTGCGCGCCGAACGCGAGCAGGGCATCACGATCGACGTCGCCTACCGCTACTTCGCGACCCCCCGGCGGACCTTCATCATCGCCGACACCCCCGGCCATCTCCAGTACACGCGCAACATGGTGACCGGCGCCTCGACGGCGGACCTCGCCATCGTGCTCGTGGACGCCCGGAAGGGCCTGGTCGAGCAGAGCCGCCGCCATGCGTTCCTGTGCTCGCTCCTGCGGGTCCCGCACCTCGTGCTCGCGGTGAACAAGATGGACCTGGTCGGCTGGGACGAGGCGGTGTTCCAGGAGGTGCGCGAAGAGTTCACCGAGTTCGCCACCCGTCTCAACGTCGCCGACCTCGCGGTGATCCCGCTGTCGGCGCTGCACGGCGACAACGTGACGAGCAGATCGGCGCACACCCCCTGGTACGACGGGCCGTCGCTGCTGCACCACCTGGAGAACGTGCACGTGGCCAGCGACCGCAACCTCGTGGACGTCCGCTTCCCCGTGCAGTACGTCATCCGGCCCCAGTCCGCGGCGGTCCCGGACTACCGCGGGTACGCCGGCTCCGTCGCCGGCGGCATCCTGCGCGCGGGGGACCGGGTGCTGGTGCTCCCCTCCGGGCTCACGACGACGATCGCGTCGGTGGAGACCGCCGACGGCCCGGTCGAGGAGGCCTACCCGCCGATGGCGGTGACGGTCCGCCTCACCGACGACCTCGACATCAGCCGGGGCGACATGATCTGCCGGCCGCACAACGCTCCCGCGGTGACCCAGGACATCGACGCGATGGTGGCCTGGATGGCCGACCGGCCGTTCGTCCCGGGCGCGCGCTACCTGCTCAAGCACACGACGCGGACCGCCCGGGCCGTCGCCCGGGACCTGCTGTACCGCCTGGACGTCAACACCCTGCACCGCGACGAGAGCGCCGCCCGTCTGGGACTCAACGAGATCGGGCGGGTCCGGCTGCGGGTGACCCAGCCGGTGTTCGCCGACACCTACGCCCGCAACCGGTCCACCGGCGGTTTCATCCTCATCGACGAGGCCACCAACGCCACGGTCGGCGCCGGGATGATCTCGTCGACGGGGTGAGCGGGACGCCAGGCCCGCCGGCTGCTGCTGCGGCTGCTGGACGACCGGCCGGGTCCGTCGCCCCGCCGGGACCGGCCGGCTCCGACGCCCCACCGGGGCGGGGCGAGTCCGTGGCCGCTCTCGGGCGGGGGGAGTCCGTGGCCGCCTCGGGACAGGACGAGTCCGTCGCCGTTGCGTCGACGACCCGCCGGACGGCGGCCCGGACGGCGGTCAGCACCCTCGTGGTCGTCGGCATCACCGGCGGGGTGTACCTGGCGTGGTCGATCCGCGCGGTCCTCGGGACCATCTTCATCGGCTTCTTCCTGGCGCTCGGCTTCGACCCGGTGGTCACCCGGCTGACCCGCCCGCTGCGCCGCCGCGGCGCCGCCGTCCTGGTGGTCGTCCTCGTGTTCTTCCTGCTGCTGGTCCTCTTCGTGACGATCGTCGTGACCCCGGCGATCACCCAGCTCGGCGACCTCGGCGGGGTCCTGACCCGGGAGGTACCGGTCCTGGTCCGCCAGGCGCAGGACAGCCACACCAGGCTCGGCCAGTTCGCCCGGCGCCCGGAGGTGGCGCAGGCGCTGCAGTCCCTGGCGTCCAGCCTCCCGACGCGGATCGCCAGCTCGGTGAACGGTGTCCTCACCCTCGTCGGGTCGATCTTCACCTCGATCTTCGCGGGCCTGTCCGTGCTGGCGCTGACGATCTACTTCCTGCTCGCGATGCCGAAGATCATGGCGGTGGCGCGCGCGGCGCTCGGCGGTGGCGTCCGCGCGGCGGTCCTCGACGAGGCCGCGTCGAAGGTCGGCGGCTACGTCCTGGGCCAGCTGACGGTCTGCCTCACGGCGGGGGTGACGGCCGGGGTCTTCTTCTTCGCCACCGGCGTGCCGTACGCGATCATCCTGGCCCTCGCCGTCGCGCTGCTGGACGCCGTCCCGCAGATCGGCGCCACGGCCGGGGCGGTGGTCGGGACCGCGACCGCGCTCACCGTCTCCTACCGACTCGCCCTGGTGACGCTGGTCTTCTTCGTCGCCTACCAGCAGACGGAGAACTACCTGATCGCGCCCCGGCTGATGTCGCGGTCGATCAACGTGTCGGCCGCGGCCGTGCTGATCGCCGTGCTGGTCGGCGGCGGGATCGGCGGGGTGGTCGGGGCGCTGGTCGCGCTGCCGGTGACGGCCGCGATGAAGACCGTCCTGGCGCACGCCTACGGCGCCCGGCTGCGTCCGCTCGGGGTGGACCTCGCCACGCCGTCCCCGGCCGGCGGTGGGGGTCCGCGGCGGCGGTGGTGGCCGCTCGGTCGCCGCGGCCGCCGCTGACCCGTCCAGCTCGGAGCGTTGGCCGGTCCAGCTGGGAGCGCTGACCGGTCCCGCTCAGGGGAGGTGGCCGAGTCCGTGGAGTCGGCCGAGGACCGCTTCGACGCTGTCCGCGACGGACATCACCGCGGTGTCCAGCACCAGGTCGGCGTCGGTGGGCACCTCGTAGGGGTCGGAGATGCCCGTGAACTCCGCGATGTCGCCGCGGCGGGCGGCCGCGTACAGACCCTTGCGGTCGCGGGCCTCGCAGACGGCGAGTGGGGTGGCGACGTGCACCAGCAGGAAGTCGCCGACCTCCTTTGCCTGGGCGCGCACCGCCGCGCGGGTCCGCGCGTACGGGGCGATGGGCGCGGCGAGCGCGATCCCGCCGTGGCGGGCGACCAGCGCCGCCACGAAGCCGATGCGGGTGACGTTGCGGTCGCGGTCGGCGCGGGAGAACCCCAGTCCCGCCGAGAGAGTGCGCCGCACGACGTCCCCGTCGAGCAGCGTCGCCGTGCGGGTGCCGTCCGCCGCGAGGGCGTCGGCGACCGCTTTCGCGATCGTCGACTTCCCCGACCCGGACAGGCCGGTGAACAGCACCACCGCACCCCGACCGCCCTCGCCGGGACGGGTCCGGGCGAGCTCCCGGGCGAGGACGGGCAGCACCGGCTCGGGTGCGTCCGGAACGCCGGGCGGGTGGCGGGCCACAGGGTCGGTCGCCGGTCCGGTCACAGGCTCGGTCGTGGACCCGGTCGTGGGTCGGGACTCGGGAGCGGACTCGGGCCCGGTCGCATGCCGGGCCGGCAGGTTCTCGGTGAGCACGTCGGCGAGGGCCTCCGGGAGCCGGCTGTCCCGGACCCCGTGGGCGGCCAGGACGGCGCCCACCAGCGCGGCGTCCGCAGCCGGGTCGAGGTCGGGGCGCGCCCGGAGCGGGACGGCCACGATCGTCGCGACCGCGCTCGAGGAGTCCCGGCCGGCCGGCAGCTCGCCCCCGGACTCGCGACGCGCCGCCGGAGCCGCTGCGGGTGCCGCGGCTTCGACGAGCGTCCGCAGCAGCGCGGCCCCGTCGAGTGGCCGGGGTCGCCCGGTGCCCACCAGGGCGAGCAGCAGGACCGGTGTGCCGGCGGCGGTCAGCGCGCGCAGGCCGGCGATCTGGCCGGGGCTCAGCGGCGCGGTGACCGCGACGCCGACCGTTCCCTCGGCGAGGGTCGCGGCGACGTCGCGCGCCGGTCGGGCGAAGCGGGGGTGCCGCACCCAGTCCGGCCGCAGCGGGCGGACGGTCCCGCGGACGCGGTACCCGACCGACCGGTCGTCCGGCCGGGTGCGGTCCGGACCGGGATCGTCCGGCCGGGTGCGGTCCGGACCGGGATCGTCCGGCCGGGTGCGGTCCGGGATGTCGTTGTCCGGGTCGTTGTCGTCCGGCAGGACGGTGAACTCCGCGAGGGGCGCGCCCTCCTCGTCGAGCAGCTCGAGCACGGCACCCGGCACCGGCTCGGGCGACCCGGGCGGCAGGTCGATCCACACCTCGCCGACGGCGCCGCCCAGTGCGAGCTGCACGTCGTCGAGCTCCGCCGGCGTCGGGGTGAGCGCCATCGGGGCACGGTAGCGCCCGGCTCGCCCGCGACCGGAGGGTCGCTGGTGCTCGCCGAGCGTCGCGCCCCGGCGGGCCCCCGTCGGACGGGTGGCCCGGGGCGGACGATGGCCCGGTGGCGCTGGTGGGGGCAGACGGCCGGACACGCTGTCCCTGGCCGGGCCTCGACCGGGACGCCGGCTACCTCCGCTACCACGACGAGGAGTGGGGCGTCCCGGTGCACGGCACGGTCGCCCTGTTCGAGCGGCTGAGTCTGGAGGCGTTCCAGTCCGGCCTGTCCTGGCTGACGATCCTCCGCAAACGCCCCGCTTTCCGCGCGGCCTTCGCCGGCTTCGACCCCGCCGTGCTGGCCGCCTGGGGGGCACCGGATGTCGCCCGGCTCCTCACCGACCCGGGGATCGTCCGCAACCGCTCGAAGATCGTTGCCGTCCTGGCCAACGCCCGCGCCGTCCGCGCGCTGGACACCGAGCTCGACCCCCTCCTGTGGTGCTTCGCCCCGCCGCCGCGCACCACCGGCCCGCCCGATCCGGGCACGGTGCCCACGCTCACGCCGGAGTCGACTGCGATGGCCCGCGAGCTCCGGCGGCGCGGCTTCGCCTTCGTCGGCCCCACCACCGCGTACGCGCTCATGCAGGCGGTCGGGATGGTGGACGACCACGTCGCCGGCTGCTGGCGCGCGGGCCACTCCGGCTGACCCGGCCCGGTCGGAGGCGGGCACGTCTGCGACGAGGTGGTGCGCCCGGGGCTGGTGGGTCGGGTCAGTCGCCCCACCCGTCCCAGGTCGTCGCGGACGTGCTCGGGTGGCGCCCGGATCGACCTGCGGCGAGTACCGCCCGGACGCAGGCGAGCACCCGCGCGGGTCGGTCGTACACCGCCGACCAGGTGAAGCGGAGCGTCTGCAGACCCTGCTCCGCGCTCACCGCATCGCGCTGGCGGTCGAGCTCGAACGACGAGCGGTCGCCGTGGGTGGCCCAGCCGTCGGTCTCGATGACCAGCCAGCCCGCCACCAGCAGGTCGACCCGACCGACCCCGGGTACCGGGACCTGCATCGCCAGCTCGCCGACCCCCCCGCGGAGCAGGAGGGACCGGAGCAGCGACTCGAGCACGGACCCCGCCAGCGGCGACGCGTGGTGCAGCACCCACCGGGCGTGCCCGCCGCTGTGGGCCGGGAGCTGGTCCCGGATGTCGGCCAGCGAGGCGCGTTCGGTGCGCAGGAGGTGGTCGACCGCGACCAGCCCGGCGGCCGGCGACCCACCCCCGAGCAGCTGGGCCGCTGCCTGCGGCAGATCCAGCGCGAGTCCTGCCGACCGGCCGCGATGCCAGCGCACCCGACGGTCGGGCGACCCGCGGTTGCCGGTCAGGTGCGGGCGATCGGGCACGGTGAGCAGCTCGACGCCTCGGTGGTGGCAGTGCGGAGACGCAGGCGAGCGAAGCGCGGCAGCGAACCGCAGCCAGCACCGTCGGATCGGTGCCCGGCACGGCCAGCGCGCCGAGCCCGAGCTGCACGAGCGGCACCTCGGCTGCGGCCCGTGCGATCCGACGTCGACTGCACCCCGCACGGCGGAGATCCGCCGCCCGAGCGGCACCGCCCGCCCGCACGATCACCTCGACGGGGTCCATGGGCGGCCACCGTCCGGCCCGCAGCCGGCGATGCCGCACCGACCACTCCGGCCTGTGGACAGCGGCCCGAGCACCCGGTGTGGAAGCCGGCCGACGTGCCCGCGGGTGGCAGCCGACGTGCCCGGGGGCGGCAGCCGACGTGCCCGCGGGCGGCGGTAGGGCCTCAGCCCTTCTCTGCCCCCTCGTTGGCCCCGGCGATGAACCGCTTCTGGAAGATGAAGAACACGACGGCGACCGGGATGGTCATGAGGAGCGCCGCGCCGAGCTTGATGGGGTAGTTGGCCGCTGAGCCGAGCTGACCGGAGACGAGCGAGGCGACGCCGACCGGGAGCGTGTCCAGCTTCGGGTTCTGGCGCGCGACGATCATGTGCGCCAGTTCGTTCCACGACCCCTGGAAGCTGAGGACGGTCAGCGTGATCAGAGACGGCCGCGCCATCGGGAGCACGATCGACCAGTACGTCCGGAAGACGCCGGCGCCGTCGATGTGGGCGGCCTCCTCGATCGACACCGGTATCGAGGAGAAGAACTGCCGCATGATGAAGACACCGGCCGCGTCCGCCATCAGCGGGATGATCATGCCCGAATACGAGTCGAACATCCCGAGCTGGTTGAGGATGAGGAACTTCGGGATCAGCCGCACCACCCCCGGGACGGCCATGACCGCGATGATCGCCCCCATCAGCGCGCCCCGTCCACGGAACTGCAGCCGAGCGAGGGCGTACCCGGCGAGGGAGTCGAAGAACACCCGGCCGGTGGTGACGAACACCGCGACGACGATGCTGTTGGCGAACCACCGCGGGAAGTCGGACTGGGCGAGGACCCGCAGTGCTGCCAGGGTCGGGTGGCTCGGTATCAGCGACAGCGGGTGCGTGGTCGCGTCGGCCTCGGTCTTGAAGGTCGTCGCGAGCTGGATGAGGAACGGGAAGATGTACAGCGCGGCAACGGCGACGAGCACGAGGTAGACCGCGAGCCGCCCACCGGAGACCCTCCCGGGTCGACGCCCGCCGACGCCGGTCGAGCGGCTCCGCTGGGGCAGGACGGCACTCACCGCGGGCCCTGCGCGGTCGCGCCGGCGGCCCGGTGTCGTTCGAGGCGACGTTCGTCGCGTCGGGACCGGGTCTCCGACCAGTCACGGGTGGCGAGTCGCTGGAGGAGCGTGAGGACGACGATCAGCGCGAAGAGCAGGAACGCGATGGCTGATCCCTGTCCCCACAGCTGTCCCTGGAAGGACGTCTGGTAGCTCAGGAACGCGGGTGTGACCGTGGTGCCTCCTGGCCCGCCCTGGGTGCCGGCGGCAAAGACCTGGTCGAACAGCTGCCAGGACCCGATGATCCCGAGGGTGAGCACGAGCACGGTGGTCGGCCGGAGGATCGGCAGGATCACCAGCCGGAGCTTGGCCCAGCGCCCGGCGCCGTCGATGTCCGCCGCCTCCTGGATGTCGGTCGGCACGTTCTGCAGAGCCGCGAGGTACATGAGCATGTACCCGCCGGCGGACGTCCAGATGACCAGCAGGATGAAGACGATCATGCCGATGGACGGGCCGGCGAGCCAGTCGTACCAGGTGGTCCCGAGGAAGCCGCGGCTGGTGAGGGACGCGGGCTGCGACGACGACGGGACGATGTGGAGGGCGCCGAGGACCACCCACACCAGCCCCGTGGGGTTGTTCGTCCAGTTCGGCCCGGTGATGCCGAAGATCTTGAGGAGGCCGTTCACCGAGCCGTCCACGGCAAACAGGAACAGGAACAGGACGGTGATCGCGACCGAGCTGGTGACGGTGGGGAAGTAGTACGCCGTGCGGAAGAAGCTGCGCCCCTTGAGCCGCCGGCTGTTGACGACCAGGGCGAGGCTCAGGGAGAGGATCGTCTGCAGCGGCACGACAAACAGCACGAAGTAGGCGTTGTTGCGGATCGAGATGGAGAAGTTCGACTCGTTGAGGCTGCCGGAGGAGAGGATCGCGTGGTAGTTGCGCGAGCCGACGTAGTGGACGCCCGCCGACAGCGGTGACCCCGACCCCGACCAGTCCGAGACGCTCACCCAGGCGGCCATGAGGATCGGGGCGAGCAGGAACAGGCCGAGGATCACCAGCACTGGCGCGACGAAGAGCCAACCGGCCAGTCCTTCGTGGCCACGGACGCCCTTCCGCCGGCCGCCCCGCCGCCCCGGCACGCCCGGGCTCGGCGGCGCCCCCAGCCGCGCCGGGACCGCCGTCGCACCCGCGGTCGACATCAGGCGGTGATCGCGGCGGCGGTGTTCTTCTGCAGCCGCACCGCGATGGCTGCCGGCGACTGCTTGGCCAGCGACGCCAGCTGGGTATCGAAGTCGGCGAGGACACTTGTCATCGCCGACACGGTGACGACGCCGTGCGCGTAGGACGCCTCGTCGGCGAAGGCCTTCTGCGCGGGGAACGCTTTGACGTACGCCGCGGTGAGGGAGCTCCGCGAGGGCATCGTGCCGACCTGCTTGGCGATCGACAGCTGCGACGCCTCGGAACACAGGTACTGGACCAGGCTGACCGCGGCGCTCTGGTAGGCGCTCTTCTGGGCCACCCCCCAGGCGTTGGCGAAGGAGATGGTGCCCGCACCGGCCGGACCCTTGGGCAGCACGACGTTGATGTACGGGGTTTTCGGGTAGTCGCTGCTCATCGTGGACGCGATCCAGTTGCCCTCGATGGTCATGGCGGCCTTCCCGGTCCCGAACGCCTCGCCGCCCCAGGTCGCACCGACGTCGCTGGCCCACTTGAGCGAGCCCGCCGACAGGAGGCTCTTGACATAGGTGAGCGCCTCCACGGTGGCCGGGGGTCGCCTTGGTCTGGTCGGCATTGACGTACCAGCCGCCGGCCTGGCGCAGGAACGCCCCGACGCGATCGTGCGACGTGCCGATCGACAGGCCGACGACCTTGGGCGTCGTGAGCTTCTTGGCGACCTTCGCGAGATCCGTCCAGGTCGTGGGGTGGTCGGCGGTGGTGAGCCCGGCCGCCTTCCACAGCTTCGTGTTGATCTGCAGGGCGAGGGTCGAGAAGTCCTTCGGCGCGCAGTACGCCTTGCCCTGGTTGGTGAACAGCGAGGTGAGGTTCGGGTAGAAGCCGTCACCGGCGAGCTTGTCGGCGTACGGGTAGAGGTTGCCGGCCTTGACGTAGCTCTGGAAGGCGCTCGGGTCGACGTAGAACACGTCGGCGGGCTTGTTCGCGGCGAACCCCTGCGCCAGCTGCTGGGGCAGGTTGGACGCGGCGAGGACCGACACCTGGGCCTTGTTCGTCGACGCCCAGGCGTTGCACAGCTTCTGCAGGTTGGCGGTCTCGGCGGCGCCGGAGGACCCGAACAGGACGGTCAGCTTCTGGGTCCCGGTGGTCTGCTGCGGCGCGCTGGACGCTTTCGCGGTGCTGTTGAAGCCACTGCTGCCGCAGCCGACGGCGGCGAGCAGGCCGGCGCCGGCGGCGGCGATGCCGGCGCGGCGGGTGATGTCGGTCACGAGGACTCCTTCATGGGAACGGTCGGTGGGTGTCGGTGGAGCGGGGTGTCGGGCCGGAGGCCCGCAGGACGAGGGTCGGGGTGAGCAGGCGCTGGACCGGCGGGTCGAGGGCACCGTCTCGGCGGCGGACCTGGTCGTGCAGCAGCTCCAGGCAGCTCTCGGCGGCCGCGGCGATCGGCTGGGCGACGCTGGAGAGCCCGACCGCGGCCCCGACGGGGGTGTCGTCGAACCCGACCACGGCCACGTCGACGCCGGGGAGCAGACCCAGCTCGCGGACCGCGGCGACGGCCCCGAGGGCGAGGGAGTCACTCGCACAGACCAGTGCCGTCGGCGGCCGGTCGACGGCCTCGAGGAGGCGCCGAGCCAGGACGGCTCCGGTCGCGATGGAGTCCTCGCCGGCGCGGTCGAGGCCCTCGACCGCCAGGCCGTGGCGCCGGGCAGCCGCCGCCCAGCCGGCCCGGCGATCGTCCCCGGCACCGGAGCCGGTCGGCCAGCCCAGATGGGCGATCCGCCGGTGCCCGGCGGCCACCAGGGCGTCGACCGCCGCACCGGTACCTGCAGCGCCGTCGACGTCCACCCAGCAGTGCGCCGAGGTGGACGTGCGGCTGTCCTGGTCGGTCGCACCGCCGCCGCCGCCGCCGACCCGCGGGTTGCCCCAGGGCCGCCCGAAGGTCACGAACGGCACCGAGCGTCGGGACAGCCAGGCGGTCCGGCGGTCGCCGTGGTGGGTGCCGGTCACGACGAAGGCGTCCAGGCCGTGCCCGGAGACGAGCGCCTCGTACTCCTCGGTCTCCGCGGCGTCGTCGGCGGCCACGAACAGCAGCACCCGGTAGCCGAGCTGCTGGGCGGACTCGGTGATCGCGTGGCGGAACAGGTCGAGCACGACGCCGTTGACACCGTCGAGCACGGGCTCGATCCGCAGTCCGATCACTCGCGACCGGCGGGTGCGCAGCTGCCGCGCCGCCTCGTCGGTGCGGTAGCCCGTCCGTCCGATGGCGTCGCGGACCCGCGCCAGGGTCGGCGGCGCCACCCGGCCGGGGGAGTTGAGGACGTTCGACACGGTCTGACGCGACACCCGCGCCTCCCGGGCGACGGTCTCGAGGGTGGGCTTGACCTCCATCGCCGTCACCTCCTCGTGACTCCCGGTCGACATCGACGCCGGTCCGATCGGTACCGACCGCCGTCGCAGGGAGCGAAGAATGATTGGAGCGATCAAACGCTCCCGATAATGTCGTCCGGGCGGAACGGACTGTCAAGGCGAAGCGCCTCACGGCGACGTCCGCCGCCGGCAACCGAGGGGGTCGAGCTGTGGAGCCAGCCGCAGGACCGGCCATCGAGGCGGCCGGAGCAGGACTCGGCACCCCCGCTGCGCAGCGCACTGCCGGCGGGACCGGCTGGTCGACCGGGTACGAGCCGGCCGACGGGCAGAGCTCGGGCCGCGCGCGGAGGCCGGGTCGACGGCTGCAACCGGCGCTGCACGAGCTGCTCATCGCGGCCCGCGCACCCACCGTCGCGCTGTCCGGGCGCGACGGCCAGCTCCGCGGCACGGGTGCGCACGGGGTGTTCCACGCCGACATCCGGGTCTTGTCCACCGCGGTGCTGACCGTCGACGGCCGGGAGCCGGAGCCGATCGCCGCCGCGACCGGCGAGGTCGGGACCGTCTGGTGCGCCGCGCTCGTCCGCGACGCCGGCGACGACGGCCCCGACCCGACCATCCGCGTCGACCGCGACCGGCGGGTGCTGCCCGGTGCGGTGACCGAGACGCTGCGGATCACCTCGTCGGCGAGCCGGGTGGCGCACCTGCAGGTGGAGCTCCGCGTCGCGGCGGACCTGGCGCCGGTGGACGAGGTCAAGGCGGGCGTCGCCCGACCGGCCGTGCGGCCGCGCGTCGGGCCGGAGCGGGGGAGCGTCACCTGGGAGACCGCCGAGGTCACCACGGCCGTCAGCGCGCCGGACGCCGAGGCCGAGGAAGCGGCCGACGGCGCGGTCCTGCGGTGGGCGGTGGCCGTCCCGGCCCGTGGTTCGGTGACACTGACCTGGATCTCGACGACCGTCGACCGGGGCGCGGTCGTCGTCGCCGGCGGTCTCACTCGCCCGTGGTCGGTCCCCCGGGTGGAGGCCGACGACCGTCGCCTCGCCGGTCTGGTCGAGCAGGGACTCACCGACCTGGACGGCCTGCGGATGTCGACCGCGGCCGTCGTCGGGTCGGAGTTCCTGGCCGCCGGTGCGCCGTGGTACTTCACCCTGTTCGGCCGGGACAGCATCTGGGCGGCGCGGCTGCTGCTGCCGCTGGGCACCGGAATCGCCCTCGGGACACTGCGCACCCTCGCCGCGCTGCAGGGCACCGTCCGCGACCCGGTGACCGCGCAGGCGCCGGGCAAGATCCTGCACGAGCTCCGGCGCCCAGTGGCCGACGCACCGTCGCGACACCACCGCCTCCCGCCTGTCTACTACGGCACCGTCGACGCCACCCCGCTCTGGATCCTGCTGCTGCACGACGCCTGGCGGGCCGGCCTCCCGGCCGCCGACGTCGAAGACCTCCTCGACTGCGCCGAACGGGCCCTGGAGTGGCTGGCCGACGACGGCTCCCCGGCGGCCGCGGCCACGACCGGAGCGACGACCGAGGCCACGACCGGCGCGACAACCGGGGAAACCAGCGGACGCCGCGAGAATGCTCCGGGCAATCCCGGCTTCGTCGAGTACGCCGATGCCGCCGGCAGTGGCCTGTCCAACCAGGGCTGGAAGGACTCCGAGGACGCCGTGCGCTTCGCCGACGGGACGAGGGCCCGCGCGCCGATCGCGCTCTGCGAGGTCCAGGGGTACGCCGTGGCTGCCGCCCGCGCCGGTGCCGCGCTGCTCGACGCCTTCGGCCGTCCGGGCGGCGACCGGTGGCGGGCGCACGCCGCCGCGCTCGCGGCCCGTTTCGACGCCAGCTTCTGGGTCGCCGACCCGGGCGGGGACTACCCGGCGATCGCCCTCGACGGAGCCGGCCGGCGGGTGGACTCGGTGACGTCGAACATGGGGCACCTGCTGGGCACCGGCATCCTCGACGCTGCCGGGTCGGCGGCGGTCGTCCACCGGCTGACGGCGCCGGAGATGGACTCCGGCTTCGGCCTGCGGACCATGGCGGAGTCCGAGCTGGCCTACTCACCGCTCAGCTACCACTGCGGCTCGGTGTGGCCGCACGACACCGCGATCGTCCTGGACGGGATGTCCCGGGCCGGCTTCGCCGACGCGGGCGCTCCCTTCGTCGAGGGGCTGCTGGCCGCCGGTGCCGCGTTCGGGCAGCGCCTGCCGGAGCTCTACGGCGGCGACGCCCGCGGTGGGGGTGCCGACCTCGACCCCCGCGGCGCGGCAGCCCGGACCGGCGGGGCCGGACACGGCGCACCGCGGGTCGGGCACCCCGTCCCGGTGCCCTACCCCGCAGCGTGTCGGCCGCAGGCCTGGTCGGCGGCCGTCGGGGTGGCGCTGCTGTCGGCGGTGCTCGGCCTGGAGGTCGACGTCCCCGCGGCGGAGGTCCGACTGCGCCCAATGCGGCCCAGCCCCGTGGGCGCGCTCCGGGTGTCCGGGCTGCGTGCCGGGACGGGGGAGTTCGAGGTGGCGGTCAGCGGGGCGGGGGACGTCCTGGAGCCGACGGCGGCGTCGCTGGCAGCGATCGGGCTGCGGCTCGTCGTGCACCCGACCGGGACGGCGCTCGACCGGGGAACGCCCGCCGTGGTGCCCGCCGCACACGCTGCGGCGGCCGGCCCTTCAGGTCACGGGGTCAGCGGCTGACGCTGTCGACCCGAGGATCCGGTGCGTCGGCGGTGGCCGCACCGCCTTCCGTGAGGGTTCCGCTGTCGAGGCACCGGCAGCCCGCGCGCCAGCTGTCGAGGCGCCACCCGCCGGAGCACCTGTCGGCGGCGCCAGCGGGAGCGTCACCCGGAACGTCGCTCCCGCCCCGGGCGCGGTCCGCACGTCGACCTGGCCGCCGTGGGCGTCGACGAGGGCCGCGACGATCGACAGTCCGAGGCCACTGCCCCCGCCGCCGCCGGCCCGGGTACGGGACGCGTCGGCGCGGTAGAAGCGCTCGAAGACCCGGTGCGCGTCGGGCGCCGACAGGCCCGGCCCGTCGTCGGACACCTCCAGGGACGCCGTGGTGTCGGTGGCCGCGACCCGGACCGCCACCCGCGTCCCGGCCGGGGTGTGGTGCAGGGCGTTGGCGACGAGGTTGGAGACCACCTGCCGCAGCCGCGGCTCGTCTCCCAGGACGACCGCCGGCGACCCTGCGGGCGTGGACGGGTCGGCGGCCGGGGAACCGTCGGCGGTCGTGGGCGTCGCCGCCGCGGTGTCGGCGCCTGGTTCGACCGTGGCGGCGCCTGGTTCGACCGTGTCGGCGCCCGGTCCGACCAGCGTCACCGGGTGGTCGGGCGCGATCACGGCCGCGTCCGCCACGGCGTCGGCGGCGATCGCCAGCAGGTCGACGGGGCGGTTCTCCAGCGGCCGCCGCTGGTCGAGGCGCGCGAGCAGCAGCAGGTCCTCCACGAGCCCCGTCATCCGGATCGACTCGTCCTCGATCCGCGCTATCGCCCGGTCGGTCTCCGGGCCGGCGGGGATGACCCCCGACCGGGACAGCTCCGCGAACCCGCGGATCGACGTGAGCGGGGTGCGCAGCTCGTGGCTCGCGTCGGCGGCGAATCGGCGCATCTGGTCCGCGGCAGCCAGCGCGGCCGCCTCCGACCTCGTGCGGGCCGTAAATGCGGACTCGATCTGGCCGAGCATCGCGTTCAGCGCGCCGGCGAGCCGGCCGACCTCGGTCCGCTCGCTCGCGACGGGCACCCGGCGGCTGAGGTCACCCGCGGCGATCGCCTCGGCGGTGTGCTCGACATCCAGCAGCGGGCGCAGGCTGACCCGGACCACCAGCCAGGCAGCGACACCGAGCAGGGCCAGCAGCGCCGCGCCCAGCCCGACGTCGGTCCGCTCGAGGGAGCGCACCGGGCCGTCGACGGACTCCTGCGTCAGCGCGACGATCCCGGTGCCCGGCGCGGCCGTGGGGTGGAGGGTCCCAGCGACGAGCTGCACCCGCCAGCGCATCCCGGAGCCGGCCGCCGCCACGGTGAAGGGCCGCAGGTGGGCCGCGGCGAAGGCGCTCGTGACCGCCGGGAGGGCGGGGGGTCGCTGGCCCGTCGTCGCGGCCTGGCCCAGCAGACCGGGCACGGGGGCGGTGACCACCTGGCCGGCGGGGTCGACGAACCGACCCGCGCTGTCGACGACCGCGAACCAGGTCGAGTTGCCGCTCGGAACGACGAGGTCGCCCAGCGCCCTGGCCGCCCGCGGCCCCCGGTCGGGAGCGGTCAGCGACACCGCGGTGGCCGCCAGCCGGGTGTCGAGGGCGGCGGTCAGGGTCGAGCGCAGGTGTGCGGTGCCGACCCAGCCGAACAGGACCATCGCGAGCGCGCCGAGCAGCAGGATGGCCGCCACGAGCTGCCCGCGCAGCGGCACCCGGGCCAGTGCGCGCGGCGGTGCCCAGCCAGCGACGCCGCGACGTCGGCGAGGGACCGGTGCGGTCGACCCGGCGCTCACGCGGTCCTCACCCCGACGCCGTCACCGGTCGCGCCCGCCCGGCCCCGGCCTCGCGGGGGAGTTCGGTCGTGGCCTCACCGCGGCAGCCTGATCGTGTACCCGACCCCGCGCAGGGTGTGGATGAGGCGCGGCTCGGTGGTGTCCACCTTCTTGCGGAGGTAGGAGATGTAGGACTCGACGACGTTCGCGGCCCCACCGAAGTCGTAGTTCCACACGTGGTCGAGGATCTGCGCCTTCGAGAGCACCCGACCGGAGTTCTGCATGAGGTAGCGCAGGAGCTTGAACTCCGTGGGGGACAGCGCGACCTGGCTGCCCGCCTTCCAGACCTCGTGGGTGTCGTCGTCGAGCTCGATGTCGGCGAACAGCAGGCGCGCGGGCTCGGCGGCGTCGACCGAGCGCGCCCGCCGCAGGACCGCGCGGATCCGGGCGAGCACCTCGTTGAGGCTGAACGGCTTGGTGACGTAGTCGTCGCCGCCCAGGGTCAGCCCGGTGACCTTGTCCTCGGTCGCGTCACGGGCGGTGAGGAACAGCACCGGGGTCGCCATCCCCTCCCCGCGCAGCCGCCGGACGACCGCGAAGCCGTCCAGGTCGGGGAGCATGACGTCGAGCACCACGAGGTCCGGCCGGAACGTGCGGGCGAGGGCCACCGCGCCGGACCCGGTGGTCGCCGAGGCCACCTCGAAGCCCGCGAACCGCAGGCTCATCGACAGCAGCTCGACGATGTTCGGCTCGTCATCGACGACGAGCAGCCGTGCCTCCGCCACCCGGCCGGCCGCCGATGTCTCGTTGAACGACGCCCCGTGCAGCGAGCCCCCCTGCGGCGAGCCCCCGTGCGGCGAGCCCCCGTGCAGCGAGCCCCCGTGCGGCGGGCTGGTCAGCGCCGGCCCCGGACCCGACCGGGGCCGGGTCGACGTCTGCTCCGGACTGCTCATGGCCTCGGTTCCCGGCTGTTCACACCGAGGAGTGTGCGGGCGGCGGCCTGCCTCGGCTCTGGGTGTTCGCTGGGAGCCTGCTGTGAGCCGGCCGTCGCGACCTGTGCAGCGACGCAGCGACGCAGCAGGCCGCTGGCCGCCGGGTGGAGTCGGGGCGTGCAGTGGAGTACTCGTACGCGCGTCGCGGACACCGGACAGGCCCCGGACCGGCGATCGAGTACTCGACTGCGCGCCCGGTGCGGCGCCCGGGGCAGCCCCGCGCCGGGTGGCGGGTGACCGACGGGTCGGCGAGGGTGGCGCGATGGTGCAGGCGACGCAGCTGACCGACCCGGTGTGCTTCCACGGCGAGGGCCCGGTCTGGTTCGGCGGGGCGGTCGGCCTGCGGTTCGTCGACATGCTGGCCGGTGACGTCCTGACCCTGGATCCGGCCGGCCGCCTGCTCCGCGAGCACGTCGGGGAGATCGCCGCGGTCGTCCGACCCCGCGACGGGGGCGCCACGCCCGGCGCCGCGGTGGTCGGTGTCGAGCGCGGCTTCGCCCTCGCCGACGGCGACCCGGGCGACCCGGCGGCCCTCGGCGCGCTGCACCGGCTGCCGCAGGTCTTCGACGACCCCTCGATCCGGATGAACGAGGGGAACGCCGACCCCGACGGCCGCTTCTGGTGCGGGTCGATGGCCTACGACGCCCGCCCGGACCGGGGCGCGGTCTACCGGCTGGACCCCGACCGGTCGGTGCACCCCGGCTTCGGACCGGTCACCATCTCCAACGGCCTCGGCTTCACCCGCGACGGCACGCGCGCCTACTACATCGACACGCCGACGCTGCGGGTCGACCTCTTCGACTACGACCTCGCAGCCGGACTGAGCAACCGGCGCCCCTGGCTGACCTTCGACGGCACGACGGGCAAGCCGGACGGCCTGTGCGTCGACTCGGCGGACGGCGTCTGGGTCGCGATGAACGCCGGGGGCACCGTCGTCCACCACACCGCGGACGCCCGGCAGGACGCCGTCGTGGAGGTCGGCGTCGCCGGGATCACAGCGGTCACCCTCGGCGGGGCGGACCTCCGGACGCTGTACATCACGACCAGCCGGGAGAACCGCGGCGACGAGGTGGAGGCGGCGGCCGGGGCGGTGTTCACCACGCCCGCCGACGTCGCCGGGGTGCCGCCGCTGCGGTTCGGCGGCTGATCGACGGGACGGCCGTCCGCGCAGCGCGCCCGGCGAACCCCCCGCACGACCCACTCCGCACAGTTCGTCTCCTGCAGGCCGGCTGCGTAGGTCCGACGCCCGCTGCGGCAGGCTGTCCCGGTGCCCACCGTCCTGCTCGACACTGACATCGGCTCCGACGTCGACGACGCCCTCGCCCTGGCCGTGCTGCTCGGCTCGCCGGAGGTGGAGCTGCTCGGGGTGACCACCGCGTACGGCGACACCCTGCTCCGCGCCCGGATGGCGCGCCGACTCGGGCGCCTCGCCGGCCGCGACCTCACGGTGGTGCCCGGCGCGCGGGAACCCCTGTCCGGGCGGGAGGTCTGGTGGGCCGGGCACGAGGGCGCGACGATGGCCCGACTGGAGGAGGAGGAGGTCCGCTCCGACCTCTCGGCGCCGGAGTTCCTGGCCGCGACGTGCGCCGCCCGGCCGGGGGAGGTGGACGTCCTCTCGATCGCGCCGATGACCGACATCGCCCTCGCGCTGCGGGCCGACCCGGATTTCGCCCACACCGTGCGCCACCTCTACGTGATGGGCGGCAGCTTCGCCCGACCCGGCGGCCCGCCGGTCGAGGCCGAGCACAACACTCGCTGCGACGTGGTGGCGGCCCGCGAGGTGTTCGCCTCGGCGATCCCGGTGACCGTCACCGGCCTGGACGTCACCACCACCGTCGAGCTGACCCCGGAGCTCGTCGACCGGATCGCCGCCGCCGGCGAGATCGGCGACCAGCTGCACCAGCAGATCCAGCAGTGGCTGACCTTCTGGGGTGCGGGCTGGGCGACGCCGCACGACCCGGTCGACGTCATGGCGCTGCTTCGACCGGAGCTGTTCACCACGTCGGCTCCGGGGGTCGTGTCGATCGGCGCGGGCGAGCAGGAGGCGGTCACCGTCCACGAGGCACACGAGGACGGCACGGCCAGGGTGACCACCTCGGTCGACGTCGGGACGGTCGGCACCGAGATCGCCGACCGGATCGTGCGCGCCGGCAGTCGCTGACCCTGCCGCCGGATCACGCCCCGCGGGCTCGGCGCGGCATGCTCGCGGCCGCCGTCAGCGCGAGACGAGGCGGAACAGCCGCCGCTTGGCCGCGGTGTACGGCGGGTAGAGCAGCGGCGGGTCGGGCCGGGTGCGGGTCGTCACCACCGGCTTCAGATGGCTGAACGTCCGCAGCGAGTCCAGCCCGTGGTACGCCCCGGAACCGGACGCGCCGACCCCGCCGAACGGCAGGCCGGGACTGCCGGTCTGGACGGTCGCGTGGTTGACGACGACAGCCCCAGAGCGTGTCCCGTCGACGAGAGCACGGGTCACGTCGTCGTCCGCGGTGAAGACGTAGACCGCGAGCGGTGCCGGTCGGGCGGCGATGTGGGCCCGGGCGGCAGCCGCGTCGGCCACGGTGAGCACCGGCAGCAACGGCCCGAAGACCTCCTCGGTGAGCAGCGCGATGTCCGGCGCAGGGTCGGCGATCACGGTCGGCGCGACCCGCCGGAGGTCGAGGTCGACCTGCCCGCCGCAGACGACGCGGCCGCCGTGCCCGCTCAGCATCCCCTGCAGGCGCTCGGTGTGTGCCCGGTCGACGATGCTGCCGAGGTCCGGCGAGGTCAGCGGGTCGGGTCCGAACATCGCGGTGACGGCCCGCGCCAGCAGCTCGGTGAGCTCCGCGGCGACCCGGGTGTGGACGAGGACGTGGTCGGGCCGGGTGCAGGTCTGCCCGGCGTTGAGGAACGCCGCCCATGCCAGGCGCCGCGCGGCGACGGGCAGGTCCGCGCTCGCGTCGACGTACGCCGGGCACTTGCCGCCGAGCTCGAGGGTGACCGGGGTGAGCCGGTCGGCCGCGGCCCGGGCGACGATCCGTCCGACCCGCGCCCCGCCGGTGAACAGCAGGTGGTCCAGCGGCGTCGCGAGCAGCGCGCCCGCGACGTCCGCGCCGCCGGTCAGCACCGCGACCGAGGCCGGATCGAGGTACCGCGGGAGCGCGTCGGCCAGCAGCGCCGCGGTCGCCGGCGCCAGCTCCGAGGGCTTGAGGACGACGGCGTTGCCCGCGGCCACCGCGCCCGCCAGCGGGCTCAGCGCCAGCTGGAGCGGGTAGTTCCACGGCGTGAGGACCCCGACGACCCCCACCGGCTGGGGCTCGAGCCGGGCGGTCGAGGGCTGCAGCTGCCACGGCATCGGGCGCGACTCCGGGCGCAGGAACGCCGGCAGGATCTTGCGCAGGTGCTTGAGCTCCGCGGCGACCACGCCGATCTCGGTCAGCTCCGCCTCCGGACCCGGCTTCCCCAGGTCGCGGGCCAGCGCCGCGAGGATCGCGCCGTGCTCGTCGTGCAGCAGGCGGCTCAGACCGTCGAGCTGGGCGAGGCGGACGGCGAGAGACCGGCCGCGCCCGTCACGGCCCCAGGGTCGTACCCGCTCCACTTCGGCGGCGACCGCCGACGGGTCGGTCCCGCCTGCCGCCGGGTCGGTCCCGTCCGCTGCCGGGTCGGTCCCGCCCGCGGCCGTGCGGTGCTCGCCGGTGGGTGTCGTCACGTCGGGCACCGGCGGACCGGCGTCAGGCCCCGGCCGGGACGCCGACGCCGACCGGACAGGACACGCCGGTCTAACCGTGTCCGCAGTAGCCCCACGGGACCTTGTGCAGGTACTGCTGGTGCTCGCCCTCGGCCGGGTAGAAGGCCGCGACCGGGAGGATCTCGGTGGTGATGGGGCCGAAGCCGGCGGCGCTCAGGCCGACCTGGTACTGCTCGCGCGACAGCTTCGCGGCCGCCAGCTGGTCGTCGGTGGTCGTGTAGATCGCCGACCGGTACTGGGTGCCGACGTCGTTGCCCTGACGGAAGCCGGTCGTGGGGTCGTGGTTCTCCCAGAAGACCCGCAGCAGCTCCGAGAGGGAGACCACGGCGGGGTCGTACACCAGCCGCACGGCCTCCGTGTGCCCGGTCCGGCCGCTGCACACCTCGTCGTAGGTGGGGTAGGCCGTGACCCCCCCGGCGTACCCGACGGCGGTGGTCCACACGCCGGGGACCGTCCAGAAGTCGCGCTCGGCGCCCCAGAAGCACCCCATGCCGACGAACAGCTCGGCCAGCCCCGCCGGGACGGGGCCCGCGATGGGGGTGCCGAGGACGGCGTGGCGCTGCGGGACGGCGAACGGGGACGCGGCGCGCGAGGCGAGGGCCTCCGACGGTGCGGGCAGCCGCTTCTTGAACTCCAGACCGAACACGTGTGCACCCTCCCGCTCGCGCGGCGCTCCGCGGGCGCCGCCACCACCTCCAACGCCGTCGCGGGCCGGCGCTGTTCCCAGCGCCGTCCCTAGGGTGGTCGCCATGCGCTACGCCGAGCACGTCGCCGACCTGGTCGGCAACACCCCGCTCGTGCGGCTGCACCACGTGGTCGACGGTGCGCTGCCGCTGGTGCTGGCCAAGGTGGAGTACCTGAACCCGGGCGGCTCGGTGAAGGACCGCATCGCGGCGGCGATGGTCGACGCTGCTGAGGCCGCGGGCCTGCTCCGTCCGGGCGGGGTGATCGTCGAGCCCACGTCGGGCAACACCGGGGTGGGCCTGGCGATCGTGGCCCAGCAGCGCGGCTACAGCTGCGTCTTCGTCTGTCCGGACAAGGTGAGCCAGGACAAGCGCGACGTCCTGGCCGCCTACGGGGCCCGGGTGGTCGTCTGCCCCACCGCGGTGGCGCCGGAGCACCCCGACTCCTACTACACGGTGTCCGACCGCCTCGCCCGGGAGATCCCCGGGGCCTGGAAGCCCGACCAGTACACCAACCCGGCCAACCCCCGCTCGCACTACGAGTCGACCGGCCCGGAGATCTGGGAGCAGACCGGCGGGGCGCTCACCCACTTCGTCGCCGGTGTCGGCACCGGGGGCACGATCTCCGGCGCCGGCCGGTACCTCCATGAGGTCTCCGACGGGCGGGTCCAGGTGATCGGCGCCGACCCGGAGGGGTCGGTCTACTCCGGCGGCTCCGGCCGGCCGTACCTGGTGGAGGGTGTCGGCGAGGACTTCTGGCCGAGCACCTACGACCGGGGGGTCGCCGACCGGATCGTGGCCGTGTCCGACCAGGACTCCTTCGCGATGACGCGGCGCCTGGCCCGGGAGGAGGCGCTGCTCGTCGGCGGCTCCTGCGGGATGGCCGCCGCGGCCGCGGTCCGGGTGGCCCAGGAGATCGACGACCCGGCCGCGGTGGTCGTGGTGCTGCTCCCCGACGGCGGCCGCGGGTACCTGTCGAAGATCTTCAACGACCGCTGGCTGGCGTCCTACGGTTTCCTGTCCACGCGCGGATCCGTGACCGTCGGAGAGGTGCTCGCCGCCAAGAGCGGTGCTCTCCCGCGACTCGTCCACACCCACCCCAACGAGACCGTCGCCGAGGCCGTCCACGTCCTCCGCGAGTACGGCGTCTCCCAGATGCCGGTCGTGCGCGCCGAGCCCCCCGTGATGGCGGCGGAGGTGGCCGGCTCGGTCGCCGAGCGGGAGCTGCTCGACGCCCTCTTCACCGGGAAGGCACGCCTGACCGACCCGGTCGAGGCGCACATGTCGCCGCCGATACCGGTCATCGGGGCGGGGGAGTCCGTCGACGACGCCTACACCGCCCTCGAGGTGGCCGACGGCCTGCTGGTGCTGGACGACGGCAAGCCCGTCGGCGTCCTCACCCGCTCCGACTTGCTCGGGTACCTCGCCCGCTGACAAGCTGGCCCGCTCGTGACACCCGGGCCGACCCGGCGCTCAGCCGGCGCCGGCCGGTGCGGTGCCGGCCGGCGCGGTGGCGGCCGATGCCTGGGAGAGCTTGAAGCCGGCGCCGAGGGGGTCGACGAGCTCCGCGAGGCGGCCGAAGGGGGTGTCGTCCACGGGGTGCAGGACGGTGGCGCCCCGCGCGACGGCCGCGGCGACGGCGGCGTCGACGTCCTCGACACCGAAGTAGGCGGCCCAGTGCGGCGGCCCGTCGGTGGCGCCGAGCGCGCCCAGCTCGCCACCGTCGGTCGCGAACAGGACGTAGTCGTCCATCCCGGGGAGCGCGGTGTAGGTGAACCCGAACACCGCCGCGTAGAAGTCCCGCGCCTGCTGCAGGTCGCTCACCCAGCCGTCTTCCCAGCTCAGCCCGCCCGGGGCGTTGTACAGCGCGGACCCGTGGTGGACGCCGGCCTGCCAGAGACCGAAGCGGGCACCCGCCGGGTCCGCCGCCCACGTCATCCGGCCGAGGGGACCGACGTCGAACGGCCCCCCGAGCACGGTGCCCCCGGCGCCGGTGATCGCCGCGGCGGTGGCCTCGTCGTCGGTCACGGCGAAGTAGACCGTCCACGCGGTCGGCTGATCGGGACCCATCGTCGGGCCGATGCCGGCGGCCACCTCGCCGCCGGAGCTGGCGTTGACGTACCCGCCGTACTCCTCGAAGGGGTCGGTGAAGCTCCACCCGACCACCGCGCCGTAGAAGTCGCACGACGCGGCGACGTCGGCGGTGGACAGGTCGACCCAGCACGGGGTGCCGGGCGGCCAGGGTCCTCGGCGAACAGCCATCGCGACCTCCGGTCGTGTCGGGACCGGCCGGCCGGCAGGCCGCGGCACAGGTGAGCGTCTCCTGCCCGGCGGCCCCTGTCACGAGACCGGACGGCGGGCCGGACGGCCGGTCGGACGTCGCGGGCGGCGGCGGCGTCGTGCGCGCCGCCGCGACGGGCGCGGGCCCGCAGGGCAGGCTCGGGGGATGCGACGCGTCGAACTGGGCCGGGGCCTGACCGTGTCCGCGCAGGGACTGGGCTGCATGGGGATGAGTGAGTTCTACGGGCCCGGCGAGGACGAGCAGTCCACCGCGGTGTTGCACCGGGCCCTCGACATCGGCATCACCTTCCTCGACACCGCCGACATGTACGGGCCGTTCGCCAACGAGCTGCTCGTCGGGCAGGCCATCCGGGGCCGCCGCGACGAGGTGCAGCTGGCGACGAAGTTCGGCAACGTCCGCGGCGAGAACGGCGAGCGCCTCGGGATCGACGGCAGCCCCGACTACGTCCGCCGCGCCTGCGAGGCGTCGCTGCGCCGTCTCGGCGTCGAGACGATCGACCTCTACTACCAGCACCGGGTCGACCCGGAAACCCCCATCGAGGACACCGTCGGGGCCATGGCCGCCCTCGTCACGGCCGGGAAGGTGCGCCACCTCGGGCTCTCGGAGGCGGCTCCGGACACCATCCGCCGGGCGCACGCGGTGCACCCGATCACCGCGCTGCAGACCGAGTACTCCCTGTGGACGCGGGACCCGGAGACCAACGGCGTCTTCGCCACCTGTGTCGAGCTCGGTATCGGGTTCGTCGCCTACTCCCCGATCGGGCGCGGCTTCCTGTCCGGCGTGACCCGCACGCTGGACGACCTCGCCCCCGACGACGTCCGGCGGGCCCACCCGCGCTTCGGCCAGGACAACCTCGACGCCAACCTCCGCCTCGTGGACCGGGTGACCGCGCTCGCCACGGCCAAGGGTGTGACCCCGGCCCAGCTGGCGATCGCCTGGGCCGGCGCCGCCCTGGCGGGCCGGCCGACGGTCGTGCCGATCCCCGGGACGAAGCGCCTGACCTACCTGGCCGAGAACGCCGGCGCGGACACCGTGCAGCTGACGGCGGCGGACGTCGAGGCCCTCGACGAGGCCGCACCGGCCGGTGCGGCGGCCGGGGAGCGCTACCCGGACATGAGCGGGGTGCACCGCTGACCCGGCCGCACGAGGCCCGGGTGGGAGGCTCGGCGTCGGCGGTGACGCCGCCACCACCGCCCCCGGTGGACCGTCGTGCCCGCCGCCGGCGGGCCGCGGACGCGGCGATGACCGCCCGGGTGCACCGGGCGGTGGCGCGCATCCCGACGGTCCGCACCGGGGCGTGCGTCGCACTCGGGCTGCTCGGCTCCTGCGCCGGGGCGGCATCGGCGTTCGTCGGCGGCAACGGCCGGCGGGTCCCGTGGCCGGCCGCCGGGCTGCGCGACCTGTGGCCGGCGCACGGCGACGGCGCGGCGCAGCTGGTCGGGGTGCTCGGGATCGCACTCGTGGTGGCGACCTGGCTGGCCCTCGGCGTCGGCGTCCTGCGCCGCCGGGTGTCGCTGCGCGGGGTGCTCGGCTTCGCGGCCGCCGCGACGGTGCCGCTCGCCCTGGCGCCGCCGCTGTTCAGCGAAGACGCCTGGACCTACGTCGCGATCGGGCAGCTGGTCGACCGCGGCTTCGACCCGTACCGCGTCGGGTGGGGGGTGCTCGGGCGCGGTGACTACACGGCGAACCTCAGTGTCTTCTGGCGGGACAGCCCGAGCCCCTACTCCCCGGGCGCGCTGCGGCTCCTGCAGGGCGTCGCGCACGCGGTCGGCGGCAGCCTGGGTGGGGGAGTCGTCCTGCTGCGGCTGCTCACCCTGGCGGCGCTGGCGGTCTGCGTGCCGCTGCTGGTCACGCTGACCGCCGCCAGGCTCGTCCCGCGGGCACCGGTGGTGTGGCTGGTCATGGCGAACCCGCTGCTCATCGTCACGTTCGTGTCGGCGCTGCACCTCGACGTCCTGGTGCTGCCGCTGCTGCTGGCCGCGCTGGTGGCCCAGCAGCGGCGCCACGACGTGCTCGCCGTCCTCGCGGCGGCCCTGGCGGGGCAGGTGAAGGTGACCGCGCTGGTCGTGGCCGGCTTCGTCGTGGCGGCCCGGCTCCTGACCGACCGCGACGGCGAGCCGCCGAACCGCCGGGTCCAGGCCACCGCCGGGCTGGCCGCGCTGGCGGCCGCGGTGTTCGTGGGTGTCAACCTGCTGTGCGGACTGGGTTTCGGCTGGATCAGCGCCCTCGGCATCCCCGGCCGGGCGAACAACGTCCTGACCCCGCTGGACGCCGCGACCGACCTGCTGTCCGTCGTCGGGATCGGCCCGGGTCCCCTGCCCGGGCAGGTGGTCTCGACCGCCCCCGGCTGGCTGACCGTGCTCGGACTGTCGATCGGAGCGGTGGCGACGGTGCTGCTGGCGTTGCGCGTCGAGCGTCTGGGGGTCGCCCGTGGTGCGGCGTACAGCCTGATCCTGCTGACCCTGCTCAACGGGGCCGTGTGGTCCTGGTACTTCTGCGTGCCGTTCGTCCTGCTGGCGCTGTTCGGGTCGCGCCGGGAGCAGCTGGTCGTCGTCGGGCTGTCGACGCTGCTGGTGTTCTCCATCCGACCCGACGGCGCGAGTGGTGGCGGTGGCGGCTTCCGGGCCGCGGCGCTGGCGGGCGACGTGTTCTTCCTGGCCGTTTACGCGGTCGCCGCGTGGGTCGTCGTGCACCGGCCCGCCCCGGCCGTGGCCGTCGCCGGCGCCGTCCCGGAGCCCGCGGGGGCGCCCGCCGGTGCGGCCGTCGCCGGCGCCCTCCCGGAGCCCGGTCGGGCGTCGGCCCGGCTGCCGGACGGGCCGTCTCGATAGGCTGCCCGCCCGTGACCGACGAGCGGGGCTTCGCCACCCGAGCCATCCACGCGGGCCAGGAGCCCGACCCCACCACCGGCGCCGTCATCGTCCCGATCCACCAGGTGTCCACCTTCAAGCAGGACGGGGTCGGCGGCACCCGCGGCGGCTACGAGTACTCCCGCAGCGCCAACCCGACCCGCACCGCGCTCGAGGTCTGCCTCGCGTCTCTCGACGGGGGGGCCCGCGGGCTCGCGTTCGCCTCCGGGCTGGCCGCCGAGGACGTGCTGCTGCGGACCATCTGCCGACCGGGCGACCACGTCGTCATCCCCGACGACGCCTACGGCGGCACCTACCGGCTGTTCGCGCGGGTCCTGAGCGAGTGGGGTGTGGAGTTCACCTCGGTGCCCCTCACCCACCCCGACCAGGTGGCCGCGGCGATCCGGCCGGGCAGCACCAGGGCCGTGTGGGTCGAGACGCCGACCAACCCGCTGCTCACCGTCGCGGACATCGCCGTGCTGGCCGACGTCGCGCACGCGGCCGGCGCGCTGCTCGTCGTGGACAACACCTTCGCGTCGTCCTACCTCCAGCAGCCCCTTTCCCTCGGCGCCGACGTCGTCGTGCACTCGACGACGAAGTACGCCGGCGGGCACTCCGACGTCGTCGGCGGCGCGCTCGTCGTCGCCGACGCGGCGCTGGGCGAGCGCCTGGCGTACCTGCAGAACGCGTCCGGGGCGGTCCCCGGGCCCTTCGACTGCTGGCTGGTGCTGCGCGGACTGAAGACGCTGGCGGTGCGGATGGAACGCCACTGCGACAACGCCGAAGCCGTGGTCGGCCTCCTCGTGGACCACCCGCAGGTCCGTGAGGTGCTGTACCCGGGGCTGCCCGGCCACCCGGGGCACGCGGCCGCGAAGGCCCAGATGCGCCGCTACGGCGGGATGGTGTCCTTCCGGGTGCAGGGCGGCGCCGCGGCTGCGCTCGCTGTGTGTGCCCGGACGACGGTGTTCACCCTGGCGGAGTCCCTCGGGGGGGTCGAGTCGCTGATCGAGCACCCCGGGCGGATGACGCACGCGAGTGTCTCCGGCTCCCCGCTCGAGGTCCCCGACGACCTGATCCGGCTCTCTGTCGGCATCGAGGACGCCGCCGACCTCACCGCCGACCTGGCCGCCGCGCTCGACCTGTAGAGCGCCCGGCCGGCCTGGCGAAACAGACTCCCGGGGGCCGACCGATCAGCCCGGCGTGCGGCCCGAGGAGACCGGCGTGCGGCTGTCAGGGACCGGTGTCCGGCCTTCGCCGGTCGACGCCGGACGGTCCGCCGCCCGCTCGAGCAGCTGCAGCAGACGACGGGCGTTGACCGAGCTGCGGAAGTCGGCCAGCACCCGCTCCCGGCCGTGGCGGCCGAGGGTCTCGCGGTGCGCCGGGTCGTCGGCGAGGCCCCGCAGCGCCGCCGCGAACGCGCCGGTGTCCCCGGGCCGGACGAGGATCCCGCTGGTCGCGTCGACCAGCTCCGGGATCCCGGCGATGTCGGTGGTGAGCACCGGCAGCTCGGTGGCCATCGCCTCCATCAGCACGACGGGGACCCCCTCGGCGTGGCTGGGCAGGCAGAAGACGTCGGCCCACCGGTATTGCGCGGGCAGCTCGTCCTGACCCAGCCCGCCGAGGCAGCGCACCCGATCCGCCAGCCCACGTTCGATGATCCGGGCCTCGACCGCGTCGCGCAGGGGACCGTCCCCGACGATCCGGGCGACCAGGGGCCGCCCGACCAGTGCCAGGGCCTCCACCAGCTCCACCGGTGCCTTCTCGGCCACCAGGCGGCCCACGAAGAGCACCCGAAGGCCCTCTGCGGCGTCGTCTGCGGAGCGGGCCGCCCGCTCGGTGCCGGCCGCGGGGAACGCCTCCGCGTCCACCCCCATGTGCACGACGGGCAGCCGGTCCAGCGACGTGCCGGGGGCGGCGGCCAGCAGCTGGCGGCGACAGAAGTCGGAGATGCACGCGACGAACGACGCCGAGGCCACCTTCTCGGCGAGCCGGTACCCGACGGGGTCGGCGAACTCCGTCGGGCCGTGCATGGACATGGACCACGACCAGCGCCCGGGGCCGTCGACCCGGTCGCCGAGGGCGACGACCAGCTCGGCGATGTCGGCGGCGTTGTTGGCGAAGTGCACGTGCAGGTGGCGGATCCCGCGGCTGCGCAGGATCGCCGCGACCGGGACGGCCTCGGCGAAGTACCCGAGCCGCTTGACGGTCGACCGCACTCCCCTGGCGGCGCGGAGGCTCTGGCGGGCGGTCGCGACCCACGCCCCGGGGCCGCGGCGCAGGGCTCGCAGGTGGTCCGCGGCCAGGACCCGCAGCGGGAGGCCCTGGATGGCCACGGTCTCCGCCGCGTCGGCGCGGGACCGCTCCGAGAGCAGGTCCCGCGGGTCCGGCCGGCGGACGGACAGCACCGTCACCGCACACCCCGCGGCGCGCAGCTCGGTGACCTCCCGCTCGATGAACGCGTGGGACAGCGCCGGGTACTGGCTGACCAGGTAGGCGACGGGGGTCACGAGCGCGCCCGGGCGGCCCGCAGGCGCGCGGCCCGGGTGAACATCCCCAGCGCGAACGGCAGGTCCTCGACGAGGTAGCGGCGGGCGAGGCGGCCGGGCTCGTGGACGAGGCGGTGGACCCACTCGACCCCGCGGTCCTGCATCCACCGCGGCGCCCGGGCGATGTCCCCGGCGACGAAGGTCAGCGCGGCCCCGCAGGCGACGAACCACACCCCCGGCAGCTCGTCGCGGAGGCGGAGGATGAGCCGCTCCTGCTTCGGGAAGCCCAGCCCGACGAACACGATGCGGGCGTCGTGGGCGCGGACGGCGTCGAGGGTCGCCCGGTGCTCGCCCGGGTCGGCCTCGAAGCCGAACGGCGGGTAGTGCCAGGAGACGTCCAGACCGGGACAGGCGGCTCGCAGGACCTGCGCGCCGCGCTCGGCGACCCCGTGGTCGCCGCCGAGGAGCAGCACCGGCAGGTGCTCCCGGGCGGCGGCCTCGGTGAGGGACCAGATGAGCGACGACCCGGTGACCCGGGCGGGCAGCGGGGTGCCGGTGATCCTGCTCGCCCACACGATCGGCATGCCGTCGGCCAGCACGAGATCGGCCCGCGCCGCGACCGCCGCGTGCTCGGCCGAGCGCAACTGGCGCAGGATGCTCGCGTTCGGGGTGAGCACGAAGCCGCCCGCGCCCGCCCGTGCCCGCGACGTCACCACCGCGACGGCCGCGTCCTCGGTCACCGGGTCGAACGCGACGCCGTCGACGGCGGTGCGGACAGTCGGGGCGATGGGGGCCACCTCGGGGTCGGGGTCGGCGGTCGGGCTCGGCAGTCAGCGGGTCGAGTGGCCAGCGGGTCGAACGGTCAGCGGGTCGAACGGTCGGTCAGCCAGGTACCCGCCGCGGGCCGGCGCGCACGCCACCGGGCCAGCGCGGTCACGAGCACGTAGGTGGCGACGTCGGGCACCCGGCGGAGATCGGAGCACATGCTAGCCAGCGAGCGGACGGTCGACCCGGTCGAGCCGGCCGTCGCGCCCGTGGCCCACGTGGCACCGGTCGGCCTGCTGGGAGCGCTGTCGGCACCGGCCTGACTGCTGTGGGCGCCCTCGGCACCGGCCCGGCGGGTGAGCTCGGCGTTGCCCGCGGCCACCCGGATCCGCACCCGCAGCAGCGACCCGAGGTCGCGGGGGGCCTGCACGGTGAAGGAGCCCTCCTCGACGACCGTCCGCTCTCCCGGACCGAACAGGCTCGAGACGAACAGGTCGTCGGCGATCACGTCCGGGAAGGCGCCGAAGCGGGCTCGGCCGGCGTCACTGAGGGCGTAGAGGCCCAGCCCCACCAGGCGGTCGCGGGCGTACGGGAGCTGCCCGAACGCCCGGTAGAAGCTGCGCACGGCCCACGGTCGGCCGTCGAGGGCGACGTCGAGCACCGCACTCGCGACCGCCGGCCGCCCTGACGGCAGCGCCCGCGCCACCGCCCGCAGCGTCGCCGCGGACACGGTGATGTCGGCGTCGAGGTAGACCCGCGGGAAGACGGTGCAGGCGGCGTCGCCGGCGTTGAGCGCGCCGACCTTCGACGCCCCGGCGAGCTCGAGCACCTGCACGCCGCCGACGGACCGCGCGCGGTCGGCGGTGTCGTCGGAACAGCCGTTGGCCACGACGATTACCTCGGCCTCGCCGGGCTCGAGGTCGGGGGTGAAGGCCGCCAGACAGCGCCCGAGCACCGTCGCCTCGTCGTGTGCCGGGATGACGACGGAGAACCGCGCCCGGCCCGGTGCGGCCGTCGCGTCCGGGGGCACGTCGACCTCTTCCGGGCGGGAGTCAGGGTGGCGCAGCGCTGCCGCGGTCGACAGCGCGAGCGATCATCCCATGCCGAGCCGTTACCATCGGCCTGCGTCCGTCGATGCTCGCAACCGCCCACGTGCACGGAGCGGAAGGCTGTGCCGTCCGACGGAGCAGCTCGCCGGCGCCGGTGCACGACGCCCATGTGAGGAGACGTGTGGACTCCACTCCGACGAGGCCGGCGACCATGACGACGCTCGGTGACCCTCCGGTGCCACGGTCCCCGGTCGATGCCCCCGAGCAGACACCGGGGCCGCTGCCACCGCTCGGAGCCCTCCGGCGGTTCTGGGTGATCGGGCTCCTCCTGTCCCTGCTCGGCCTCGCGGCGGGGTACGCGGTCGCCACCACCCGCCCGGTCACCTACACCTCCCAGACGAGCCTCGCGGTCGGCGGCCAGGAGCTCAGCAGCTTCCAGGTGGCGGGCTTCGCGCTCGCCGCCGAGCAGATCGCGTCCAACTACGCCCGCTACATCGGCCTGCCGCAGTCCCAGACCACGTTCAAGAGGGTCCTGGGCGCCGACGTGTCGAAGGTCCAGAGCGTGGCCGGCTCGCCCATCTCGAACTCGAACATCATCCTCGTCGAGGTCGTCGCCACCGATCCGGCCGTGGCGACGAAGGGGTCGGACGCGGTCGCGGCGGAGCTCATGCGCGAGGCCAATGCGCCGGTGGTCGGGCAGACCGCGGCGGTCTATCTCCGGTTGTACCGGCGGGTCTCCCAATCGGTCTATGCGAGCGAGGCGGCGATCCAGAACACCCGGCAGGGCCTCGCCCTCCTCAGGCAGAAGAACGGCGCGGCGCCCGCGGTGGCCGCCCAGCAGAACGCCCTCGACGCGTTGCTCACCAAGGCGGCCACGCTCCAGCTGCAGCAGAAGACGCTGTCCGTCCAATACCAGAACGCTCTGACCAACGCCAACACGTTCTCCCAGGTGGTGGTCGCCCAGCCCGGCATCATCACCCTCGTCAGCCGGCGGGCGACGATCGAGCGGTACGGCCTCGCCGGGCTGGTCGGCGGTGCCGGCCTCGGGCTCGCGGTCGCCGTCGCGCTGGACCGGGCCTCGGTGCGTCGCCGGCTGCGCCGCCGCCGGCGGATCGCGATGGCGACCGGGTCGGGACGGCCGTCCCAGCGGTGAGCCCCCCGGCCACCGGGTCGCCGGCTCCGGGCACGCTCGGGAAGCGGTCCCCATCGGCCGGAGACCTCCCGGACGGGCTGGGGGCGGGCTCGGCCGACGACGGTGGTCGCCGCGAGCGCGACCTGGCGACGCCGGCGGCGGGCGGGGGCGGCCGCACCCGTCCGCCCGCTTACCTGCTGGTGCTGCTCGCGACGATCCCGGCCGACTTCATCTCGGGGAACTCCAAGCTGCTGCACTTCCCCCTGCCGCCGCAGCGGATCCTGCTCGCGGTGGGGATCCTGCTGCTGGCCCTGGACGCGCGGCCGTGGCGGGCCACCCGGCTGCGCCTGCGCCCGGTCGCCGTCCTGGCTGCGGTCTTCCTGGCCTGGACCGCGTGGTCGGCGTCGGTCGCCGGGACGCTGACCACGTCCTTCGGGGTGTTCGCGATGGTCGACCGTCTGGTCGTCCCGATCGCGGCCTTCCTCGTCGCCCCGGTGGTCTTCGCCTCGACCCGCGATCGCCAGCTGCTGCTCAAGGTCCTCACCGTGCTCGGGCTCTACCTGGGCGTGACCGCGGTGCTGGAGGTCCTGGGGCCGCACGCGCTGGTGTGGCCGCGGTTCATCGTCGACCCGACCATCGGCATCCAGTACGGCCGCGCGCGTGGCCCGTTCGTGGAGTCCGAGGCGGACGGCCTCGTCATGTCCGCGTGCGGTTTCGCCGCCGGCCTGCTCGCGTGGCAGGTCCCCGGTCGGTGGCGCCAGGTCGGGGTCCTGACGATCGGCGCGAGCGCCCTCGGTGTCCTGCTCACCCTGACCCGGTCGAACTGGATCGGCGCGATCATCGCCACGGCGCTGGCGTTCCTGGTGGTCCCGCGCCTGCGCCGGTGGTTCGTCCCGATCGCGCTCGGCGGTCTGGTGGGGGTGGCGGGACTGCTGTCGTTCTCCCACACCCTCAACGCGAAGGTCACCGGCAGGGCCTCCACGCAGCGGTCGGTCTACGACCGCCTGAACACCGACGACGCGGCGCTGCAAATCATCCACCAGCACCCGCTGACCGGTGTGGGCTGGGAGCGCTTCATCGTGGTCAGCAGCGACTACGTCCGCCAGGCCCGCACCTACCCGATCACGAACATCGGCATCGAGGTGCACAACGTCTTCCTCGGCCGCGCCGCGGAGCTCGGTCTGCCCGGTGCGGTGCTCTTCGTGCTGGTGGTGCTGCTCGGCCCGGTCCGCGCGCTGTCCCGCCCGGTGACCGGGGAGTTCGCGGGTTGGCGGGTGGCAGCTCTCGGCGTGGTCGTGACGTGGCTGGTCTGCGCGAACCTCAGCCCGCTGCCGTACTCCACGGCGAACCTGCTGTTCTGGCTGATCCCGGGCATCGCGCTGACGCCGTACCTGTCCACACCGCGGGGCGAGGTGGGCGCGGTGAGCGAGGTGAGCGAGGCGGGCGAAGCGGGCCCCGTCGTGGGCGCGGTGGTCGCGACCGCGGACCGCCGGTGAGGCGGCCCTCGGGCGGCGTGGCTCGCCAGGCGGCCATCGCTGGCTACCTGGGCGTCGCCCGGCACCTGCCATGGTCGCCCCGGCCCGGCGGCGGGCTCTCGCGGCGGCTGCGGGCCACCCTGGCCCGGCAGATGCTCGACGAGTGCGGGACGCACGTGAACGTCGAGCACGGTGCCTGGTTCGGCTCCGGGAGGGGGATCCGGCTCGGCGACCGGTCGGACATCGGGATGGATGCCCTCGTCATGGGACCGGCGCGCATCGGTGCCGACGTGATGATGGGACCGCGGTGCATCCTGCTGGCCGCATCGCACGAGACGGGCGACACCGCACGCCCGATGAACTCCCAGGGCTTCGCCGCCGACCGCGAGATCATCGTCGAGGACGACGTCTGGATCGGCGCGGGCGCGATCATCCTCCCGGGCAGGCGGATCGGCCGGGGCGCCATCGTGGGCGCCGGCGCCGTCGTCGCCCATGACGTGCCCCCGTGGAGTGTCGTCGCCGGCAACCCGGCCCGTGTGGTGCGCCGCCGTCGACCAGCCGACACCACCGACCCGACCGGCACCGCCGACCCGACCGGCACCGCCGACCCGACCGGCACCGCCGACCCGACCGGCACCGCCGACCCGACCGGCACCGCCGACCCGACGCACTGACCGATCCGGCCGTCGCCGGTCGTGACGCCGCGGGCGCCGGATCGCAGCCCCGCTTGACGTCCGGCCGTCGCGCCGGCGGCGTCTGCGCCACCGCGGGGCCGGCTCCCACCTGGTGGGCGCCTCAGGTGCCGGGGTCGCCGGGGTGAATCCCAACTGAGCCCCAGCTGGCACTCAGGGGCTCCTGACAGCCCGGATCCCTGCCTGGGTGGCACATCAGGTCCGGTCTCATCCCGCGCTCAGGTCCCGGATCGGACGGTGAGCACCTCGACACCGAGTTGCCCGCGACCTGGAGACCACGATGAGCATCCTTCGCCCCCGACCCACCATGACCGCCGTCCTGGCGACCGCCTCCCTGCTCAGCGTCCCGGCCGTCGCCTCGGCGACGCCGACCACCGCCCCTCGGGCCGCGGTGGCAGCGACCGCGGCCACGTGCGTCGCCCCGGTGCCGGTCACCACCGACCCGGCGGCCCTCCGCTCGGCCGGGATGGGTGTCTCGATCACCACCCCGTCGCCGAAGCGGGCCGGCGCGACGGTGGCGACCGGCTCCACGGTGACGATCACCACCCAGGCGTGGGCGCGGCACGGGCTGCACGACGTGCGCTTCTACGCGAACGACTGCCTGATCGGTGAGGACACCACCTACCCGTACTCGGTCACCTGGGACGCCTCGGCCCTCGCCGGCAAGCCCGTCGTGCTGATGGCGGAGGGCCGTGACAGCAAGGCCGTCCGCGTGCGGTCGACCACCGTCCAGGTCGTCCCGGCCCTCGCCGCGACGACCCCCACCCCCACGCCCAGCGCGACCCCGACGGACACGCCGACCGCGACCCCGACCCCCAGCGCCACCCCCACGCCCAGCGCCACCCCCACGCCCAACGCCACCCCGTCCGCCACCCCCAGCGCGACCCCGACCGCTTCCTCGGGCAGCTCGCTGGACTCCTTCGGTGACCTGGTCGCCCCGCTGGCCGGGTACTTCGGCACCCGCAGCGCCTGGTCGGCCGACGTCAGCGGCGCGCCGCTGGACCCGGCGTCGGCATCGATGGGCGCCAACCTCGCCGGCCAGGTCGCCGGCTACTACGGCGGCACAGCGGCGTTCAACGCCTACCGCTACAACGAGTCAGAGGTCACCGCGCCGGCCGGTACGCCGCTGACCACCGTGATCTTCGACGACTGCCAGCACAAGGGCTACATCCCCGCGGGCCTGTACGGCGTCGGCGGTCAGTTCGTCGACGTGCCGATCCCGGCCACCGCCGTCCCCGCGTCCGGGACCGACGCCGGCCTGGCCATCTACTCGCCGATCACCGACCAGGTGTGGAGCTTCTGGCAGGCCAAGCACCTCGCCGACGGCTGGCACGCCTGCTGGGGCGGCCGCATCGACAGCGCGTCGACGAGCCCGGGCTACTTCACCAACGGCTTCGGCGCCACCGCCAGCGGCCTGTCCAGCGAAGGCGGTGCGATCACGGTCCGCGACATCGAGAGCGGCTCGATCAACCACGCGATGAGCCTCGCCATCCCCAGCCCCGCCAAGAGCACCCTGTTCTCCTGGCCGGCCCAGCGCTCGGACGGCAACGCCCTGAGCACGTCGAACATCCCTGAGGGCACCCGCTTCCGCCTCGACCCGTCGATCAACGTGGCCGCCCTACCGAGCATGACGAAGATCGGCCGGATGATCGCCGTCGCGGCACAGAAGTACGGCTTCATCGTCACCGATCAGGCCGGCGCGGTGTCCGTGGTCACCGAGAGCGGCAACACCGTCAAGGCGCTGACCGGGACCAACCCGTGGGACCGCCTGCTCGCCGGGACGCCGGACTACCTGATCATGAAGAACTTCCCCTGGACCGCGACCCAGGCCGTCCAGCCCGGCTGGGGCCAGCCGGTCACCACCCCGATCGTCAGCTCGGTCTGGCCGGCCAGCGGCCCGGCGGCCGGCGGTACGACGGTCACCGTCAAGGGGTTCAACCTGGTCGCGCTCACCAGCGCCCTCGTGGGCACCGGCGCTGCCAGCTCCATCTCCTGCGTCAGCTCGTTCCGGTGCACGATCGTCACCCCGGCCGGCATCGCCGGCGAGCGGCACCACGTCCAGCTGGTCAACGCAGCCGGCAGCAACCCGGCGCTGACGACGAACACCTTCACCTACACGAAGTGACCACCCGCCCCGACACACCCGGGGCCGCTCGCACCGCCCGGACCGCGCACCTCGGTCCGGGCGGTGTCGCGCGTCGGGGGCGGAGTCGTGTCGACGATCCGCCGGGGGAGTCCTCGACGCCGCTCCGGCGTTCTCGCGCGCTGGCGCGCTGGGGCCGCGACCGGCCGCCGACCGCGGCGCCGCGGTGGCTGGGAGACTGGGCGCGTGAGTCCGAGGCGAGCACGGTCCGCGGCGGAGCTGTCGGCCGGCGTCGCCCGCCGGATCGGCTGGCTGCGCGCGGTCGCGGCCAGCCCCCGCCTCGTGGCCGGCCCACCGATCTCCTTCGGCGCGCGCACCCGGGTCGTGTTCGGGTCGGGTGGCTCCCTCGACCGCGGTCCGCGCGTCACGATCGCCGACGACTTCACCGCCTACCTGCGGGCGCCGGTGCACCTGGGCGCGGACGTGTACGTCAACCGCTGGGGCTACCTGTCGGCCTTCGCCGGGGTCTCCATCGGCGACCGGGTCCGGATCGGGGAGCGGGTGTCGATCCACGACGAGAACCACGTCTACGAGCCGACCGGGCGCCCGGCGAGCTCACCGCAGTACACGTGCTCGCCGATCTCGATCGGCGACGACGTCTGGATCGGGGCGAACGTCGTCGTGACGGCGGGGTCCTCGATCGGCGCGGGGACCGTCATCGGCGCGAACTCCGTCGTCCGGGGTGCACTCCCCGCTCACGTCCTCGCTGCGGGTGCTCCGGCGCGGGTGATCCGCCACCTCGCCGGCGAGCGGCCGTCGCGGGGCGCCGCCGGGGCCGCGTCCTCGACGCCCGGACCGCGGCCGGCGACCTGGCTCCCCGACCACCTCGTCGCGGAGCGGCGGCCTGACTCCCGCGTCGCGGAGCGGCGGCCTGACTCCCGCGTCGCGGAGCGGCGGCCTGACTCCCGCGTCGCGGAGCGGCGGCAGTCCGACCGTCGGCAGTCCGACCGACGGAGCGGGGACCGCCGGACCGCCGACCGCCGGTCCGCCGACCGCCGGTCCGCCGAACGCTGACCCGGCGCTACCCGGCCGGCGGCGTGCCGCCGGTCCGCCCGAGGTGGCGCCCGTAGTCGGCGGGCAGCGCCTGCAGGTGCTGCCACGGGAAGTGTCGGAGGATCTCGTAGGACGGGGTGCCGGCGAGGACTGACTGCCACGGGTTCGCACCGGTCCCCAGCTGCGCGAGGGCACCGTTCTGCGCGATCACGCTGACCGCACTGGCCTTGTCGCTGACGACGAAGCCGTAGCGCTGGGCGGCGTGCGCGATCGCCGTCGCCAGCGGCGACAGCCCGAGCGCCCGGACGTCGAGGTGCGGGTCGAGGCGGAAGCGGGTGCCCTCGGCGATCAGGCCGGTGCTGCCGGGCGAGCCGTCCGAGCGCTGCGCCGGCCAGGACACGTGGTCCCAGGGCGCCGGGTTGGTGACCGCCAGGGCCAGCGCGTGGTCGATGACCCCGCTGCGGGCCTCGGCGACCGACACCATGCCGCCGACCGTCGCGAGACCGGTGGCCGACGCACCGAAGCCGTTGGCGAAGTAGCCGAGGCTGGTGGAGGCATGGTCGATCCGCCCGCCCCAGCACGCCGACCACCGACTCCCCGACCGGTGCAGCTGCCAGAACTCCCACAGCTGGTCGGTGCTGGGCGACAGCACCGTCAGCTCGGCGTCGGAGCCGGCCGCGGGGATCGCCGTGTCCGGGATCGGCACCCGGTCGAACTGGCCGCCCGGACCGAGCAGCCCCGGCGGCGTGTAGGGCTTGTGCTGGCAGTTGTCCCAGTGCACCGTCACCCGCGCCTGGCCCGGTGCGGCGGTGACGGCACTGACGTTGTAGCCGGAGACGTTGAAGGCGGCGATGCCCCCGTAGGCCTGGGCGACCTGGCCCATGAGGTCGCCGACGAGCGCGTCGGAGTCGGTGGCGACGGGTGCGGTGTCCACCCGTCGCGCCCAGACGCTGGACGGCCACCGGAACGGCCCCCGGCCGACGTCCAGGGCGGCCGGGACGGCGGGGGCATCGGAGTGGGTGTGTCGAGCCGGCACCGGCGCCGACGGGGAGGCTGCTGACCCGCCGGTGGTGGTCGCGGTCGTGGCCGGCCGCTGGACGGCCCCGGCGGCGCCGGTGGCCGCGTCGCGGTGATCGCGGACGGCGCCGAGCCCGGCGAGGCCGACGCAGACCGTGAGCGCGCCGGCGAGCACCAGCTCCACCCGGTGCACCGTCGACACCCGCTTCCCCACGCCACCCCCTCGATCACCCGACACCCGACGTCCGCTGCAGCGATTCGTCGCCAGCTGGCTGGCGGCTGGCTGCTGACCGACGGTCGGCCGGCTGGCTGGCCGCACCGTCGGCGCCCACCCAGTCCAGCACCGCTCGCCGGGCGCTCCATACCCACCCGGGCACGGACTCCCGTCTCGGCGTGCTGCCCGCTTCGGGCTGTGTGACGGTGGAGTCCGGGTCGACGTGCCCGGCCAGTGTTCCTGCACATCCGAGTGCCCGACCGGGCGACGGCGCCCGCCAGCGCCTGTCTCCGTCGGGTGGGACCGCCGACACCTCCCCGCCCCCCGCGAGGTCGTCGGCCCCCGCGTCGGCGGGTGCGGGAGTGCCCCCCACTCCCGCACCCGCCGACCCAGCCCGCGCCCGCGGCGGGGACCCCGGGGCGGCCTGATCCGCAGCGGTGCGAGCGCCTTTCACGCAGGGTCACGACCGGTGACTTTCTGTGCTGAACTGGTCGGATGAGCAGCACGTCGGCGGCGGCGGCAGCGCCCGCGGCCGCCGTCGGGCCGCTGAACGACCCCGACCCCGACCCCGCCCCCGATCCCGACGGCCGGGTCGGCTCGGGCAGCGTCGAGGCGGCCGGCGGCGAGGTGGCCGGACCGGTCCCCGCCACGACGGCGCCAGCGCCGGACGCGGCCCTCGTCGCTGCGGTCGAGGCGGAGCTGGCCGATCTCGAGTGCCGCCGGTACACCGATCCCCGCAGCATCGACGCCCGCGCCCGCGACCTCCTCGAGCAGCTGCGCAGCCGTGCGGAGATGGGCCCCCAGCGGGCGCGGGCCCGACTGGTGCTGGCCGACCGGGCCAGCCGGGCGGACGACGTCACCGGGGCGGTGGAGATCGCGCGGGCGATCCTGCTCCGGGCGCGCGCCGCCGGGGAGCTGGTCGTCGCCGCCCGCAGCGAGGCCGTCATCGCCTGGTGCCTGTTCCGGATGGGCGCCATCGGCGATGCGATCGCGCACGCCGTCGAGGCGGTCGGACTGCTGCCGGCCGGCGCCCCGGCGCACCTGCTGGTCGACCACCGGATGATCCTGGTGCTGCTCAACACCCACCTGAGCCGCGACGCCAGCGCGGTCCGGGTCTTCGAGGGTGTCCTGGCCGACGCCGAGCGGCTGCCGGACGACCATCTCCTGCTCGCTGTCCTCAACAACTACGCCTGGACGCTGTGGACGCACGACCGCGCCCGGGCGGCGCTGCCACTGATCGCCCGCCTGCAGTCGATCGCCATCGACACCGGGACACCGCTGAACTCGACGATGCTCGACACGGTCGCGTCGGTCCTGCTCGACACCGGCGACCTCGCGGGCGCCGAGACGGTCGCGCGGCAGTCGATCGACCCGGCCACGGTGGAGGCCGAGGTGCGGGCGAGCCCGGAGGCGCTGCTGACCCTCGCCCGGATACGGCACCGGCAGGGGGACCCCACCGAGGCCCTCGAGCTGGTGCTGCGGGCCGAGGCGGGGGCGGCGCAGCGCAACCTCCCCGAGATCACCGCGATGGTGACCATGGAGAAGAGCCGGCTGCTGGCCGAGGTCGGGGACTACCGCGGCGCCTACGAGGCGGTGATCGCCTCGCACTCGATGTGGGTCCAGGTCCGCGACCGCGACGCCCTCACAGGGCTGTGGAACCGCCGCCACATCGACCGGATCCTGCCCGTCCTGCTCACCGACCACCAGGTCAGCGACCGCCCGCTGAGCGTCGCGATCCTCGACATCGACCACTTCAAGCAGATCAACGACCAGCGCAGCCACCTCACCGGCGACTCCGTGCTGACCCGCCTCGGCGAGCTGCTGCGCGACCTGCTCCCCGAGCCGGGGTTCACCGCGCGCCTGGGCGGTGAGGAGTTCCTGCTGGTGCTCCCCGGTGTCGACGCGGTGGGCGCCCACGCCGCGTGCGAAGCGGCCCGGGCGCTGGTCGAGGGCCAGCACTGGGACTTCCTCACCGACGGCCTGGCCGTCACCGCGAGCATCGGCCACGCCACCTCGGCCCCGACGGCCACCGTCTCCCGGCTGCTGGGGGGCGCCGACGACGCCCTCTACGAGGCCAAGCACGCGGGCCGCAACCGGGTCCGGCCGGCGCCCGAGGAATGGGTCGCCCCGGGGGAGGCGACGCACGATCACTAGGCTGACGCCGCTCGTGGCGGTGTGGCCGTGGATCATGTACCGACAGGGGGCCCGGATGGACACCGCCGATGTGACCGTGGTGATGCCCGCGCTGGACAGGGGCGGCATCATCGGGCGCGCGCTGGACTCGATCGCTTCCCAGGAGCTCCCCCCGGCGGAGGTCGTCGTCGTCGACGACGGGTCCACCGACGACACCGCCGCGGTCGCGCGGGCGCACGGCGCCCGGGTGCTGGAGCTGGCGCACAACGTCGGGATCGGGCCGGCTCGCAACGCCGGCATCGAGACCGTCACCACCGGCTGGGTCGCCTTCCTGGACTCCGACGACGAATGGCTGCCGGGTCACCTGCGGCGCCTGGTCGACCACAGCGCCGGGCGGGTCCTCGTGAGTGCCCCCGCGCGGACCACCGGGGGCCGGCTGCTGGGCAACACCGCCGCCACCGACGTCGAGCTGGACCCGGTGCGGATGCTGGTGCCCGGCGACCTGGTCGTCATCAGCGGGACGATGGTGTCCACGGCCGCGCTGCGCTCGGTCGGCGGCTTCCACCCGGTGCCCGGCGCGGAGGACCTCGACCTCTGGCTGCGGATCCTCGAGCGCGGCCCCGGCGTCTCCCTCGGCGGCACCCCGACCCTGCGCTACCACGAGCACAGCGAGCAGGTCTCCAAGGACCAGGACGTGATGCGCGCCGGGTTCGACGCCACGATGGCCGCCTACGCCGACCGGAGCTGGCTCACGTCGTCCGTCCGCGCCCGCAGCTACGGCCGGGTCCACTGGGACGACCTGCGCCGCGCGCAGCGGGGCCGCGACGTCCGCGGCCTGGCGACTGAGCTCACCTGGTTCGCGCGCAACCCCGGGGGGGTGCCGGCCGTGCTCGAGCTCCTCCGGCAGCGCCGCCGGGCCCGGGTCCGCCTCGCCGCGCCGGCCGGTCGCTGACGCCGGCGTCGTCGGATGCTGGCAGCGAGCACCCCGGGAGCCGCACGTCCGGCGCCCGGACACCCGAGCACTGACAGGAGCACGTCGTGCCACGACGACCGCTGACGCTGATGGCCGTGCACGCCCACCCCGATGACGAGGCGACCGCCGGCGGGGTCCTGGCCCGCTACGCCGCCGAGGGGCTCACGACGGTCCTGGTCACCTGCACGAACGGGGAGCTCGGGGACAGCGGGAACGTCAAGCCGGGCGACGAGGGCCACCAGCTGCACGACGTCGCCGCGGTGCGGGCCGCCGAGCTGGCGGAGAGCTGCCGGATCCTCGGGGTCACCCAAGCCCACTCCCTCGGCTACCGCGACTCCGGGATGATGGGCTGGGCCCAGAACGGCGCGCCCGGCTCCTTCTGGTCGACCCCGCTCGAGGAGGCCGCCGGCCGGGTCGCCGCGCTGGTCGAGCAGTACCGGCCGGACGTCGTCACGACCTACGACGACCGCGGCTTCTACGGCCATCCCGACCACATCCAGGCCCACCGCGCGACTGTCGCCGCCCTGGACCGGACGGGGTCGCCGGCCAAGCTGTACTTGTCGGCGGTCCGCCGTTCCTCGATGGCGGTGCTGCGGGCCCAGCTGGGCGACGCCGCGGTCGACCTGCCGCCGGACTCACCGGACTTCGGGATGGCCGACTCCGAGATCGGTGCCGACATCGACTGCGCCGCCCAGGTGCAGCAGAAGCACGACGCCCTCGCCGCCCACCGCAGCCAGGTCGACAACGTCTTCTTCCTGCGCCTGCCCGCCCCGGTGTTCGCCCAGATGATGGGCCGCGAGGCCTTCCTCCGTGCCCGACCCGAGCGCACCGACGCCGGCGTGGAGGACGACCTCTTCGCCGGCCTCCGCTGAGGACGGTTCCGCCACGCCGAACACGAGCGGTGGTCGGGGGGTTGGTGGCCGCGAGCTTCGCCGGTGCCGGGTCGGCGCAGGCGGTCTCGGTGCGCGGTCCGCACCACCACGCGAGCGGGCCGGCCGCGGCCGCGCGGGCCCGGATCCGGCCGGACATCACCCAGCCGACGAGCTCCTTCTCGGCGACGTCGGGCAAGACCAGCATCGCCCGCGCCACCTTGAGGAGCGGGAGCAGCGCCGCCCTGCCGACGGTCACGGTCACCGACCCCGGCGTCATCCCGTCCGGCGACGTGATCACCCTCATCCTCACGACGGACGCCGGGGTGACCCTCGACACGACACACACCCCGACGGTCACCGAGACCGGCTCCGGGGTCATCGTGGGGACGGTCAACGAGCAAGTCAACGGCCTCTCCTTCATCGTGAAGAAGTCCTCGACCGCGACCACGGCCTCCTACGCGGTCAGCGGGATCTTCGTCACCGGCTCGGCCGCGACGTCCGGGGCCGTGCAGATCGGCGTGACCGCCAGCAAGAGCATCGGTACGAGCTCGATCACCGACGCGACCGTCGTGCCGTTCACCGTCGCCGCGGTCACTTACCTCCTCCCGGCCTTCTACGGCAACACCGCCGCCGACACCGCGGCCAAGCTGTACGCCGCCTGGGAAGGGCCGACCACCAACCAGCCGCGGTCGGTGGTCATCGCGAGTGACTCCGAGCCGCAGGACGCGGAGACGGCGAACTACCTCGCCGCCAGGGCTGATGTCGGCATCCTGCTGACGAACGGGGCGAGCCTGTCCCCGGCGTGTCGGCCACCTTCGACGCCTACCCCACGCTCGGGATGGGCACGGGCAGCAAGGTCTACATCCTCGGCGGTACCAGCGTCATCAGCGCGAACGTCGAGAACCAGCTGATCACGCGGTTCGGGACGGCGAACGTGGTCCGCATCTCCGGGCCCACCCAGTACGACACCAACACCGCGGTGATCAACTACGTCGCGGCCAACAACCTCATCGCCAACTCCAACACCCTCGGCATCAACTACGCCAACAACGCCCGGTACAACGACACGTCGGAGACCTCCTCGTCCAGCACGACTCCCTCCACGCTCGAGGGCGGAGCGAAGACGGCGATCGTCGCGTCGGGGGACATCCGCAGCTACCAGGACGGGATCGTCAGCGGCCCGCTGTCCTTCGTGGACGGCCTGCCGGTCATCCTGACGACCCCGACGGGGCTGACGGCCTCCGCCCGGACCATCCTGGTGCAGGGCAACTACACGCAGGTGGTCCTCCTCGGCGGCCCGCTCGCGGTGTCCAACGACGTCACCACCCAGCTGTCCACCTCCGTCGCCGCCGGCGGCGCCGGGGTGACGGTGTTCCGGGTCGCCGGCACCGACGCCTCGGACACCTCCCAGCTGTTTGCCCGGTTCCTCACCGACCGCCGCGGGTCGGACGTGAACATGAACCTGACCGACAACGGCTTCCCGGACGGTGGCGTCCTCATCGCCCGCGGGACCGGGTTCCAGGACGCCCTGGCCGCCGGCCCCTACGCGGGGGAGAGCGCGTACACCCCGATCCTGCTCGCCCACAGCGCGACGTCCCTCGGAGCGCCCCTGGCGAGCTACCTGAAGATGGTCGGCAGCAATGGCTTCTTCAGCGTCGAGGCGATCGGCGGCCCCCTCTCGGTGTCGACCGGGGCCCAGGATGCCGCGATCGCCGCGGAGGTTCCCGGCCTCGGCCAGTGACCTGAGCGGCCAGTGACCTGAGCAACAGTCGCCGGCCGCCGTCGGGTTGCAGCACCACGCACGACAGCACGGGGACGGGGAGGCCGAATGCGGCCTCCCCGTCCTGCTGTCGCGGCCTCCCGACGACACCGAGCCGGGCGCCTCAGACGCTGGGCCTTAGCCCAGGGATGTTGGATGGAGTCGTTCTCCCGCCCGGCCTGACTCTGCTTAGCCCGGATCCACCGTCGTCTTGGAGTGGGTGGTGATCGGTCGGTTGCGGGTTCGCTGAGGGGGTTGTTCCTGTTCGGGTCGTGCGGGTGTTGCCGGTCTGCCGGCTTCTCCGGGTCCTGGTCGT
>JAABVA010000542.1_pt1 | contig 47311 bp, 39 predicted proteins | sample 5560331 | NCBI WGS metagenome assembly JAABVA01 (sample SAMN12812661, study PRJNA571458) | rock metagenome | isolation source: Antarctica rocks | place: Antarctica: Victoria Land, Mt New Zealand sud | collected 2016-01-07 | reverse complement strand
CCGCACCCCCAACCCAAGACCTCCCAGAACACTTCCGCGCCACCATCTCCCGCCTCTCCCACCTCAGCAGCACCCTCTCCCCCCTCCCCGAAAACTGCTCCTTCACGCTCGTGGTCGAACTGCGCGACAGCACCCCAGAACACATGGCGGACCCGCCGATCGGGCACCCGCAGAAGTGGATTGCGGCGGACGTGGGGTTGCAGAGGGGGGGGAAGGGAGGGGATGAGGGAGGGGGGGGAAGGGAGAGAGGGGAGGGAGGGGGGGAAAGGGAGAGAGTGGAGGACGGTAAGGGGAAGGAGAAAGGAGGAGGGAAGAAAGGGAGGGATTTAGGAGGGGTGAGGACGACGCCCGTGAGGGCGGTGGAGGCCGGGGCGTTCAAGATGGAGGTGTGGGTTGAGGAGGGGAGGGGCAAGGTTGAATTGGAGGAGGCGGAACGATTGGGTGCGGGAGTAGGGGGTTAGGGGATAAAGGGCTAGGCAGGGTTATGTCGAGAGATGGAGATTTGGAACGGGTCGAGAAGTCAAGCATGGCGTACGATGAGAGCGGGAGGTTGTTGTTCATCCAAATTATATATTATGCTCGGCCGTAAAATTCCATACAGGAAAGATGTTATTATAGAATTCCGAGATGAGGCAACTCACGCTCTGTGAGATGTGATGCCAGGCTAGAAAGGGACTGCCCCAGGTGACGTCAAGTCCATAATAGTGCACCGATGCCAACGCCTTGCCAGAGACAAAGACCGCTAATACGAAATTTCCAACGCCACGCTGACAGGTGGGTAGGATATCTGGAAATAAGAACAAACCAGCGCTTGGAGACAAGCGAACATGAAGACTGATTACAAGAGCACTGATGTGCCATTCTCCTTCAACTGCTCCCTGAACTCCCTAAAATGTTGAAATTGTTGATTTCAGCCAAACTCGAACCGACGTCGAACCCGTTCGGCAACCTGAGGCTGGCGAGGCAACGGCGGCGGATTGACAAGCACGGCGTCCATACCTGGTCTACCGGCCCCTATATGAGCTAGATAATCCTGAAAGGTTGGGAAAGCGTCGGGATGTCTCTGGGCCGGTAAGATTCCAGGCTGTATTTCTCCCCAGCCCTGGCCTTCGCCATCCATGCCCATTATTCGTCTCTGGTTGACCGTTCTCAGGATAGCGGCTTCGCGATCATCGGGGCCAGGTACATAAACAGCGTTGACCCTCCGAGCGAAGTTCTGGGCAAGGTCTTGATGGACGGCCATGTGCTGCATTATTGCATGCTGGTTCTGGAGATTCCGTTGGCGCTGTTGATGGAGAGCCGCTTGCTGAATGGCATGTTGCGCGCGGATTTCAGGGTGGGGGAAATTAGGATTGGGGAGTCGATGAACTCCCAGATCTCTGTTGGAAGGGATATTGGTTACTTCGGCGAACTTGATCTTGAGATCGTCCTCGGTCAGATTCGGATTCTCAGCGCGGACCTTCTTCAAAGCTTCCGCTTCCGCTTGGTCGAGGTTCGCTTTGCGGCGAATCTGAAGGTCGTCATACGTGGGACATTTCTGGCCTGCTGTTGGAGCTCTTGTTCCATTTGCCCCTCCTTCAAAATGATTGTATCCGTCCTTGGTTATGTCTTTTCCGCAATAGTCGCAGAGCCAACCGCCACACGGGCAGATTACCTTGTTACATCCGTCTTCTTTGACGATCTTGACATTGCATTTCGGACAGGTTCTTAGGAGAGCCTCAGTCCTCGCTTCCTCTACGACATGGCGCTCGCTAACACCATTCTCCTTTTTGGCTTCCTCGCACGATAAAGGAATGTGTGACTCTACGTTGCACAGGCGGCAGCTCGTCTTCTCACACTCTGGATTCGAACACCGAAACTCCCTATCGATACCGACAGGCGGACAAATCGCAGCAAAATCGCAAAAGGGACATCTCGACAGACCCTCGAGTTTAGCGAGTCGTATCTGAGCCTGCTGTTGACCACGTTCGAATGCCTCAAAAGTCTTCTCGTCTAAGAAACGTTTCTTCTCACCGTGACCGAATGATGCTTTACAGCCACTGCCGTCCATGCATTGAAGCTTAAAGCGGGTCTGTCCAATTTCCTCTTGTACATTACGTTGAGCACAATCGAAGCAGAAAAAGTGAGGCTCGTCGCCGTCGCAATGAGTGAGCTTGTTGATCGGATAATCACCGAAGCAACATTGGCACTCCATCACATCTCCATTGTCCCGGTATCGTTGCTCGTCTACTGCTTCGGCATCCGCAAGATCCTTCTCGCTCTTTCGTTTTGCTACTGATGATTAGCGTAGAGGATCTATACCGAAACAGAAATACGCAGCTCAAGGAACGAGCAACTTACCCTGTTCCTTTTGACGGTACTTCCGCGCAGCTTTTATCTCCATTCTAAGCTCTTCAATTCCGTGTCCAGTTACGCCCGTCGCATCTAAATGACCAGAGCTTCCCGGCTTTGGTCGTCTCGGTCTTTTCAACCTCGCATAAGATGCTCTACCATCTTCGTACGTGGACTCTGCTAGCTCCAGCGCCAGGTAAGTGGCGTAGAAGTGACCCAATTCTCTCAACTTGAGTTCTATGAATCTCTTGGGGACGTTGACGAACTCTTCCTGGAGTACGACGCGCCTGTGGGTTTGTATTGTTAGCCATTGCTTTGGAAGATTCGTGATCCCTTACGCTTCTTCAGAGTATCGAAATGTCACAGCCCGGCGCGCTTCATCTCTCGCAGCCTCCCTCCATCGAGCGGCCTCTTCCTCGTCACTGTTCGGCTTCATCGATCTCTTCCGCTTCAGCTCTTTGATCCTGTCTTTCTCCTTGGGATATTTGCCTCCTCCGTCCAGAATCCCCGTGACAATGTCTTGGGCCACGACTTCCGTTGCAGGTGCTAGTAGAGGTGGCTGCAAGATCTCTGGATTTTGAAGGCGTGCATCGTAGAGCTGCTGGACATGATCATGACAGATGTCGGGGAACACCTCTACCACTGCGTTGAGGCATGTTTGGTAGAAATTCCGACGTTCTGGCAAACCACCGTGTAAAGTCCGTGCGTTCTGCCCATCTTGAAGCATAGCTGGGTCAGTGTTGTCATCGTCATTGAAGGCGGCTTCGATTTCATTCAGACTCAAAAAGGCCTCGTCCTCCGAGGGCAGGCTCGGGTCATCACTATCATCCTCGATCTCGATAATCTCTCCTTGGGGAAATACGTGTCGCATAGCCAATTGAGTAGAAATTGGAGGAGCACGGATGTGCAGAGTGGACGCGGGGTTCACGGGCCCGTTAACTGCAGAAGTACAAGTTACGTGCTCAAGTCTCCAGGCTACCAGAAATTTCTGGGCACAACGCTGAGCCGATGCAAAGACTTGAGGTTTCCAGACACCGGTCGTTTACTTTCCAGCTTGGGCTTTTCTGTTGACACGGCGAAGCAGCCTGCGAGGATCCGCTCCACTTTGGACTCGGTGCACAGTAACCTGTTGTGCGATAATTGCAAGGCTGAGGAGTGATCAGAGATATATCCGCAGTCAGGCTGTAGAAAGAAGGGGGAAGAAAGATGGCGAGTATGATTCCTGATTCGGGGGTGCGACATACGGTACCACTCTCCCAGCGGCGAGACCGGGGGGGGGGGGGAAGTTTATAACGGTGTTTGTCTTACTTGGCTACTCTAACACATGAATCCGCATGTTCTGTGCAGCGCAGACTTTTGTTTACCTTATTGCCCGGCCTTGTTGCTACGGGAGGCTCAGCAACTTTGATCACAACCCACAAGCAAGGCCTTAGATTCGGGCGGACTTAAGAAGCGAAGAGCCTCACGGACGGCCCCTCGGGCGCACCCATTCATTAAGGTAGGTAGGTACTTGGTCTACCAGGGGGTTAAACTCTAGCGTGCGGGAGCAAATCGCTAATTTCTCCACGCCGCTCTAACAATTTACTATGGCAGCTCTGGAGATAATCTATCTAGTATTTTGTTTGCTTTCCATCTGCTACGATAACTGCTTTACATCTTGCAGGCATTGAATCTATTAGATGATCCAATTGATCCTTTCTAATTGCAAGTCAGCCCCGATGAACAGCCTCTCGTATCATCTCATATTTCTTTAAATCCTTCATTATATAATTGTCTGCGATCCAATCCTTCAAGAGATCTCATAACGACTCGATTGAATTCAAATCAGATGAAAAGGCAGGTCAAAATATAACAGAAACACCTGCTTCGTGTAAAATCTGCTTAGTATATTTAGCAGCGTGGGAAGAAGCGTTATTCTGCATCAATTGTAGCTCGGAATGATCTCTAATTTTACATAGTAATTAGCAAAATACTCTCTTTATCTTTGACAGAGTATATATATCTGATTCAAGCAACAATCTGCGGTATCGTATGTTCAACGTAAGAAGCCTGATTAATGAAATCTCAGCTCTTCTCCCAGAAAAGCTCTGGTTCTAAGCTCAGTTCATCAGAGAAACAGTCTCAGAACAGTCATCCGTGAGGTTTTGCCTCCTTATCTATGACGCATGTATCATCATATTCTTCTTCTGCACGTCTTGTAACTCAGATCTTAGTGTGCCTGTTCGTAATTCACGTTTCATTCGTTCAAAGTATCCGATTCCATTGCTCTCGTGTTCAGAATAGATGTTCGTAAGCTCAAGCAAGACGTGCTAAACGATTATGCTTCGATATGTAAGGTTTTCTTCGAGCCTCATGCCGACGAAAGTCATGTAATTCAAGGAAATGTTGTATAACGCGTTCGGAAACGTTCCAATTGAGCTCGTAAGCGACAAGAAAGTAAGACATTCGACGATGAAGACGTGATGCACAGACAAAATCAATCAATATCTTTGCAGCGTCATCATTGATCATCGAGTCAGAACCTGAGAGCTTGTTTTGAGGCGTAAGACGATGATTCAAAGCGTATTGAACCTGACCTTGTGATATTTCGAGTGAGAATGCAATTCTGGCGTATTGAAAGCCGACGTCGTGTAAAGTACGTACTTGTAGACGTAGATCTCGTGTCAATTGCTTGCGTACAGGCGTAGAAGATGGAGAAGGTGGAAGAAGCTTCATGTTGATAGGAAGGATCATGTTGATTGACTGATCAAGTAGATAGTAAAGGAGATGTCTCCAGAGCTGCCATAGTAAATTGTTAGAGCGGCGTGGAGAAACTAGCGATTTGCTCCCGCACGCTAGAGTTTAACTCCCTGGAGGACGAGTAAGGTCCGTATGGTTTGGTTCGCATCAGAGTACGGAGTACGGAGTACATAGTTCTAGATACGCTACGGATTAGACAACCCTGCAATTGGAGATTGGCGAGGAATGTTCGGACGGGGTGTCAATTGGACGCGCCATGGGGTTGACTCGACCACGTTATTTAAAAAGAATTACATTATACCGACGGTAAGTATCTCAAGGTATCTTACACCTCTTGTTGCACAATGGGAAGCTCAACGTCCCACCCATTGTTAAGGTACTTTATGTAGGTAGCTGTTACTGTACTGTAGTACGGAGTACATTAAGTACCTTACCTACTGCTCCCGAACACCCCTGTCACACGCCAAGACCCGATGCTACCTACCTACCTACTTGTATCATCTTAGCGTCATCTCTACATCACGGCTGCCTGCGCTTAGCCGCGGTGTCCTTGGGCTCTCCCCCCCGTGAATCACATTCCTCCTTCATGCACCAATAGGTTGGAAACACGGCTGAAGAAGGTTAAAAGCCTGGCACTTCTCCCCCATATCTCAAAACAAAACAATGATTTCCCCACCTACACCACTTCCCCCATTCCTTTGTGCTTCGCAATGCCCTCCTCAACCATCAAACTCCCCGCCAGCGATTCCCCAAACCTCTGTCTCGTCCACCCCACCGACGATGAGAAAAGCGCTACCTGGATCCTGAATGGCCAGGTCTGGAGAGGACAGCTTCCACTTCCCACCTACTTCCGCCGTGAGGTCCATCTAGCAAACCAACCCTTCACCCGCGATGGGGGAATAACCTATTGGATCCTTGTTGACACCTCTTCGATTGCGCACCCGCGAACCATACTTGCTAGCTGCGAGACATTGCGGAAACGGGCATTGGTTTCGAGGGATGGCCAGCAGGTGCAGGATGTCATAACTCATGGGATTGGGAGCGTTTTCTGTGATCCAGCGTACCGAGGGAAGGGCTATGCGGCCAGAATGCTGTCGGAGCTGGGAAAGATACTGGATACGTGGCAGCAGCAGAATGAGCACAGGGCGGATTTTACAGTGCTATTCTCCGATATAGGGAAGGTAGACACCAACAGTATCCTTGTCGAGTGATGATTGCGCTCACCAACCTCTCAACAGAATTTCTACACCAAACTGCGATGGAAAGCTTTTCCCTCCAGCCACATCTCCTTATCCGCCAAATTCGCCGAAGGAGACATGTCCTGGCCAGTTCGCGACACCACAGCCATACGGGCGCATGACCTACCAGAGCTCTGCAGGCTCGACGAAGAGTATATGAGAGCCAAAATGTTGGGTCCTGTAAATGGGTCTTCAAAAGTACGAGTTGCGCTGATACCAGACGCGCAAACAATGCAATGGCACCACGCGCGAGAAGAATTCGCAGCAAAAGAGCTGTTCGGCCGCAAACCGGACGTCAAGGGCGCCATGGCACAAGACAAGAACACAGACGAACGAGTCTGGTGTATATGGACCCGCACCTACGGCAACGACCGCGACGGCAACACCCTGAACATCCTGCGTCTCGTGACCGAAGGCTCCGAAGACCTGATGCGGCAAGATCCCCAATCAGAAAGCAACAACGACGAAACCCTTGACCCCGCAACCAAGAGAAAGAGAAAGATCCACGCAACATCCCTAGTGCTGCAGGCAGCACAGCACGAAGCCGCGAAATGGGGCATGAAAGAGGTGCAGCTGTGGAACCCTACACCCCTCTGCGTCTTGGCCGCGCAGCAGATCAAGCCGGGGACCGAGGTGATCCATCAGGACGAGGAGAGCATTGCTAGTTTGCGGTGGCACGGCGCTGAGTTGGGCAAGGGGTCCGAGGTGGAGTGGGTTGGGAACGAGAAATATGGATGGTGCTAAAGGAATGGGGTCGAAGATGAAAACTCGATTTGGATAGATGGCAGCACTACCCGCAATAAAAAATTAGACTCAAGCTCCAACAAAATCCCCAATCCCCCCGTTCCCCACCATAATCTTCTGCCGCGCAAACCTCCTATGGATGTTCGACCTTGTAGACTAGAGTTGAGGAGGAGGAGGAGGAGGGTTAGAGTGCGATCCAACAACGGGTTGGGAAACCGAATAGATGTGCGTTTGACACGGCTTCACACGGCAGTCTCGCATTTTGTGCCACGGAGTTCTGGATATGCATTGACGACATCTCGACGGAAGTACGGCATAATGGATTTGGAACGTACGAGTTGCTGCTATTCTTTCAACAGCGGCATAAATTGCAACGGTAGTAGTGCATCGGGATCTTTTGGGGTCGAACACCAAAGATTTTCTAATGATTCAACTTTTGCACTGATATCGAACAAATCAAAACTAAGATGCTCTCAACGTCGAGAGTTTTTAAACTTCTCATGCCACTTGCCCATGCGCTTTCCGCTAGCGTTGGTGGCCGAGGATGAGCTCGAAGGATCATGTGTGTCTGTCCCGTTATCGAATGCGATTTTGCTTTTTCCTACGTTGTGATACTTTCCCTGGACACAGCACTCGATCAGAAAACGGCACGCTAGGACATGAAGCGCCCTTACCTTGATTACTTCCATTGTAGCAAGCTCTCTCCATGCCTCTGGTAGCTGACCCTTCCAATCACGCAAGAAGTCGGACATCTGAATCCCTTCGGGAGTTGATTGTGATTCTAAGATCATGACACCAACCCAGAGTACGCATTTTTCTTTGTCGATGGTATCATCTAGGTCTCGTTCTTAGTGACTGCATCTCACGGTGTAGATTCATGATTCACCCACAGCCATCCATGAGGTCATCATCATCCGAACGTAATCTTCGGACTATGGCCTCGATCAGAGGAACCAGATAGCCATCCTCCCGCACCATCTCCGTAATGCTTTGAGTCTGAAAGCTCTGTCTAAGGTCTATGCTGTTCGCTGTCGCTGCTGATATAATGGCCTCCCAGACAGCTGCAAGTAGCGTAGCTGTTGGCAGCCACGCTTGCCCTTCGTGTTCGAAGGCGCACATTTGAGCCCACAATGCCTCAAATTCCCCAGAGGAAAGGGGTAGGTTGTCTAACGCCGTATATTTGCTCATTCTATCGGCGACTGGCGGCACCGAAGCGGGCTCAGTTTTACCCACAGATTCAGCCTGAGAAGTGCCATACACAGGAAGGATTTGTTTCAACAACAATGGGCCATGGAATGAAGAGGGAATGAGCTCTAGCGTAGCTGTAGGTTGCGCTATCGCCGAGATTGCTTCTGGTGGAATTGATCCTTCATCATTGATAGATTGGGTTTGCGACGGCTGTAAGATGAAGATGGAATTGGACGAATGGACTTGGCGTATGTGGAAGGTCCGGTCATCGGTGCAGAGCACGGCATGATTAGTTGCAGTAGAATTGCTCTTGACATCTAATGCCGCAGATTTGAGTTGGAGACTCTCGTTCGAGTCAGCATAAGACGGAATACGAATGTTTAGACGGAGAGATACCTAGCAGGTTGGCTAGATGTAATCATGTCGAGAAGAGCTGGCGGAAGCTCGAGAAGACGGAAAACTTGCTGGTCATGACAGATATCGAAGGGGATACCATAACTGTCTTGTGTCGACATGGTTGGGGATCGAGTGATTGATACAAAATTCTAGTTTCTCCCATAGTATAAAACAAAGCGGTATTCATTGACTGCTCTGTTCCTAGGTACTCCGTAAGCGAGTTACGGTATCTTCCATATGTAAGGGGCACGTGACAGGGCTTAGGTACATTAGCAACGCGCCTTCCAAGGATTCGCGCTGCGGACCGCGTGTTGATCGACGACGTGACCGTTGGGCCTTTCCAATGCGGCATTTGGCGGTAGACGTCTGGGATACGAGTATAGCACAAACACGTTGCTTGCTTGAAGTCGAGGTTGACGGGTAGACTCATCAGACTCGGTCCACCTAATCGATAGATGGCTATCCACTCATGTTCTCGTGTTCGGTACGGCACAATGTTGAGTGGGTGTTTCTCAATTGACTATCCTGCTTGATCGCGCGGAGGTGTTGGAGGATTTGTGTTATAAGGTCCAATGCCTTCTGACCTGTGACAACTATTACGCCCATCTCATTCTCCAAACTGGACATTCGGTCTTTCTTTGCCACAATCATGGTTGTCCTCTCCCCAGCGCTGCCCGCGCTTTCATTTGACAGTCTTTCGTTGTATTACTGTAAAGATCCACTTCTTGAGGACTTACCCATTTTCGTCTTCTATGGACCCTCAACAACTGGCAATTCAACCCATAACAGCTCGCGTGTCCAAGCGCATATCTATTCGTTAGCTGGATTTCAGACGTTTCCACGCCTCACAATATCCCCAACATCGCCGCTCTATGTAGCTGTCAGTCATTTGCCGGCAGAACAGCGAGGAGACGAAATATGTCGAGGGTTGGCCGTTAGCCTGCTCAGCTACTTCACCGCGATACCGAAAGCTATGAGAAATTCCTTGAGTGAACTAGAAGCAAGTCGTCGGCCAAATCACCTAGCACCTGCAATGTTCGACGAAATGCACGCCGGGGATCTAGCTGCCAGGATGGTCAAAGTCGGTGACGCAAGGGAGACAACTAACTTTATCGCTTCTGCTCTATCACCACAGGGTGTCTCATGGGTGGAATTGGACGTTCTACTCCCTAAAAACACTATTGAACGATTTGTATCCTCGGAAGGATCAGAGTCGAAACCGCTATTTGGCGACGACGGTCTGCCCCTTTTCCATTATGGCCTGTACACCTCTCTAATCAACAACATCGGAACGCCTACTTTTCTCCCAACATCTAGATTGAAGAGGGCTCCATCACGACCTACTGCGCACAGCAAGAGTAGGTCTCTAACTAAGGATCAGAAAGTAGCCCTGCGTCAAGAAATGTGCGAGCTTCTGGACACGGAGGCGCGCTACATATCCAAGCTCCAGGATCTGGTGCGTGGCATTGAGACAGAGTTCCGGAAACTGCACACTGATGCATTCGGTAACGTCAAGTCAAATGGCAAAGTTATTAACCAACTGTTTCCTGAAAGCCTCCATCGTATACTCAAGAATAGTACACTTTTTTACGACGAACTTCAAGATATCGTACAGGTGACAGAGAATGAAGCTATTAGGGACATTGAAGACGCTCCGGCACCGAGTTTTGAACAAAGCACTAAGGTTGTCGATGGGAGGAAGAGAGACTCAACGGGCACAACATCGTTCGCAAGAGCGTTACTCAAGTGGTTTCCGGATTTCATGAGCCCCTATCAAGACTACATGCGCGCCAGCATGAACTTCCCACAAATAATGAACGGGGCTCTCCAAGATCAAACGTCCATTTTTACACGGCAGGTTTATGAGTTTGGTGAGCAGCGACTAAGATCGATTTTGATAGAACCCGTACAGCGTTTGCCTCGATACAGTCTTTTTATCGACAATATGGTCAACTTACTTCCAGCTTCTCATCCAGCATTAGGTACCCTTCTCAAGGCTAGAGATATCATCACAGACATTTGTGCGCTTGATACGGGGGTCTCTGACAGTACGCGGATTGTGAGCTGTCTTACAAACCTTGTATCTTCTTGGCCCAAGACGCTCTCACCCAGAGGTCGGCTCATAACTGCTGTTGATGTCGTCGAGCTTGAACCTCCTTATACATCTACAGAAGTAGGTCAATGTGGCATACTGTTGTTGTTCCCTGATACCATCGTGCTCCTACGGAAAATCCACAATAAAGCCGTATCTGCCAGAGGGATACTTGCTGAAGTAGACCGCCCGGTCGTTCCAGCCACAATGGCGGACAAAAGCAAACCAAACTCGGAGAAGACTTTGATCTTTTCAAGCGCGTTTGATCTTCCTGATCTCCGACTCGACGAATCTGGAGATGGTTGTCTGATATGGTTGACTGGAAATAGTAGACCTTCGGTGGACCAACGGCACCATAAGTCTAACGTGCGTCATTTGCAACCCTTTGCTAAGGTGCTTGCCCTACTCAGCCCATACGAGCGTAAGGCTGCACGCTTAAGTGAGGAAGTAGCTAAGGCTAGGATCGAAGGTCGCTTTTCCGAGACGACTCGTGAAAGCGATAAGTGGGCTTTACGTACCATCAACAGTTCGCCCGATACCTTAGGTGTCTTGGCAGCTGTGCTTGAAGATGAGAGCACCGATGCTCTGCAGGTCCTAAGTCGGATAAGTGTATTCATCGATACTCCAAAGACCCCTAAGTCTATCATTGCTGGGAACGCTGGACTAGATATTGCGGCCTGTGTTACACCGCTTGACCTTGGTCGCTGTCGGCTAAGCTTCGAAAGTGTTGATGGCACTCGTGCTACGGAGGAGACCACAGAGGAGAACCTCGGCGCAGTTCTAGCTAAGATACGTAAGTTCACGACGCCAAAACACAGATTTTGCTGATTGGAACGTAGTGGGAAGTATGCTCAAGATTCAAAATAGGCCTCAGAACCAGCTTTCAGCTGCCTCACAGATAGTTTTTCACCGGAGTGTTCTTAACGCAACCCCAATTAGGATGCAAGACGACGGGTCTCACACCCGCACTTTACGCCCGCTTTCCCCGGTAAAGATGATTTCTAGTCTGCTTGGAGGTATTTCTACAAATCAGCCCAGCAGTCCTTCGAAAGCCATCGGTAATGTTCCGAACCTGAAAGACATCGCTTCGATGCGGCCTCCGGTGTTCTCTAAACCCGAATCTGAAACGACGCACATGTTAGAGGACCGAAATTTCAGTAGTAAGATGACTCTAGTAGCCAAAGGTGTCCAGGACGTCCAAAATCCGTTAACCCTAATGGAAGATACGTTTGCCGCCTATGTAGTAGCTTTACGTTCAAGAAGCGGCAACGTTGTGGCAAAAGTACTCCGGGGCAGGGCAACAGCTGATGAGCTCATTGTCAATGAACTTTACAACATCCTTCTCGAGGATCCTTCTAAAATTAAGGCAGCTGCAGAAGTCTCCGTTGACGTCCTATTCGCAGCTTTTGAGAAATTCCTCAAGAGGGCTTGGAGGGAGCATATGGGCCCACTGCTTGCAACCGACTTACTCATATTCATGCAATCAAAGCTTGATTCGGGGAGACCTCATGAGTTTACGCAACACTTCAAGAGTTCTCTGGAGGAAATGACACCGCAGAACAGAAGGGCGTTTACTGCCACCGTAAAGCTTTTGTCAGACCTTCTGGATGCTTCCGGGAACGACGGTGACCGTGGTGCTCTCATCGCCAGCTTTGCCGAAGTTATTGTATTGGATGGCAATCCCCATGATTATATTACACTCCTTGACCGCCTGGTAGATGACTATGATAACCTTTTCGACGATTTCCAGAACAGCTCGGTGGATGAACTCACTACAGCAAATGCCGCCGGTGGTTCATTGAAACGGACTAGATCCTTCAATACAGGCTCTCTCAGTTCCAATGCATCCTCACTCCGCAAAAGATTTGGGTTTGGTAACTTGAGCCGGGAAAACAGTAAGTTAGAGACCGAGTCCAAGGTCGCTTCGGTATGGCGAACCCTCAGCAAGAATACGAAGAACACAGGCGAGACCTCATCCCAGACTGGAAGTCTATCGAAAGCATCAGCCTTGCTTCGGTCGAGATCTACAGATACGGACACTCGAATGCTTCCACCTTTGCGGCCTGGTTCTCGGGACAGGCCCACATCTTCCACGCCTCAGGAAGAGCAAAGATCTCGACCTGGAAGCTCACATCTAAATATTTCTACCCTTGACACGATTGGCGAGGGCACACCAACCAAGCCTGCGCTCCTTGGTAAAAAGAAGCGGCGTAGCTCACTTTCAGACTTGAAGCCCCTTAAAGATATCGGTGTGGGGTCTCCCTGGTCGTCGCCATCGCAATTGCGTAAGCCTACGACTGTCCAGCAGATGGGGACGCCAGTCAAGACGTCACCAAGAATCTCTTCATCGAGTAAATTGAATGTAGGTCAGCAATCTGACAAGTCGTCTCCGCATCGTTTCGGCTCACCAGAGCGGTTCGGATATAAACCTCGAACCAAAGACTCGCCACAAAGATTCGGGTCTATCCAGTACAAGGAGAACTCACCATCAATATCACGCGGCACAAATCCCGCGAAACCAGTTCGCAAAACATCAGACAGAGTCGCCATCACTACCACAACTCCTAGAGATCGAACGCCTTCACATTCGCTAAATCCGAGTTCGAACAAAGGCCTCAGTGAGCGAACATGGCCTCCCAATGGCACTAATACACCAGTCAAAAAACCCCCAATTCCCTCGCAGAAGCTTCGGATGCAGAGCCCCCAAAAGCTGCGCGAACGCCTCAGCCAAGAACAGAAGGCCCTCAGCGGCGCCGAAGCAGGTCTCCAAGCTGAGATTAATAAAATCGGCGAAGAACTTTCCGCCTTCAAAATGCAACGTCCCAAGACCGCAAACCACAACCTCTCAACGCCTCCCTCGCAAGCTGACAAAACCATCACCACCCTCACCACCACCCTCGCCTCGTTAGAAACCAGACTCCAAACCTTCATCACCACCACCACCACGCGCACCAATTCCATCTCCGCCGACGTTGAATCCTCCTTCCTTGTTGCGGACAAGAAAGCAAAGCAGTTGGACCAGTTGTACCGAGAAGCCAATGCAGAGAATGAGGCGCTGTACGAGCGCTTCAACGACGAGCTGGGCAAGATCCTAAAAGGTGTGAAAGCTGGGAAAGGGGAGGAGATGGCCAAGGCGAAGATGGCGGAATATCAGGATGGGATTGGTCAGTTGAAAAAGGAGAATGTGAGGTTGAAAAGGGAGGTGTTTGGGTTGAAGATGTTGATGAGGGATTGATGTGGGGAGGGCATGGTTTGAGAGTCAACGATGGTGTTTGCGACGTCAATGGCGGGTTGTTAAAGGTCGGTTCCTGCCCCTGTTAGCTGGAGAAAGGTACGGATATGCGTGGTAGGTATTCGGTTTAAGAGAAGTGGCAGACCAGCGTCGAGTGCGTGGTGTAAAGTTGTGAAAACATGTATTATGATGAGCTGCACTTCGCTGTACCATAGCAGTACTATTAGAGAACATGACGGTTTAGGTAGCTCGGCAAAAAAGGAAGGTTCTAGAAATTGAATCCTACTACCGCAGGAAGATAACCATCTGCCTTCGAGATTAAGAAAAGCGAACCTAGATTGCCGTGTCGAGACATAAGGGGGTTAGCAACTAAGATCGTGGTAAGTCGGGTGGGGCAGAGCGGGCTCTGTTCTTTGGAGGGAAGAGGTAGAATACTGTATTTAGAGATTTTTTTGTTTTTCTTAGAGATGCCGTAGATATGGTGGTGTAAAAGGAATCGACAACAATGCTTGGAGTGCATGCGGGTACGGTACAGTGGCTTTTGGGCTCAAGGAAGAGTGGGGGTAGGTTTTAAAGGCTCGAGATTTTGTCTGAGCGATGGGAAGGAGGGAAGTTTCGCTGGCTTGTGGGAGTTTGTCTAATTATAATTCAAAGTGTTTGGATTCTCATTTACTCTTTCAAAGTTCCTTGTTTAGTAATAACTTGATACGATAGATATCTTGACTTCTTCGACTGCAGGTTTTCTTACTCTGTTAGTGTAGGTTATACTAGTATGAATATTTCGCGTAGAGCGTCTGTAATGTGTGCTCTTAGGACCATCAAGATTGTGCATTTTTAGTGGTTGGTGGTAGGATGTACTGTAGAGAAGGTATATGGATGGTTTGATTGTTGTGAGAGAAATAGTTTGCCTGTAGGTGGGTGGGGGCTTCAGGATCGGATGTCAGGGCTGTCACTGAATGTACTAAGGCTATCGTGATATGATGTGCCGAAGCTGAGTGCGCTGTGCTGGACTGACGGCAATCATTGTTTTCTTCCTTGTGGTATTAGAGGAAGGGTTACTGTAGAACCATCAGGGACACTTATTGCCTTGATCCGCAAAGCTCGGGATAGGCACTATCTGGTGAAGATATTCAGGGGCATCGCCTACTCATAATCGCGTTGGCTCCTTACTGCATCCATCCGTAATCATGTGCTTTGCCTTTCGACAGTGCTGTGGTTTTCCGTTGAAGCTGCACATAGCAAATTCAGGCAAATCAGCTATCGCAATATCTTCTTTTCCCAGAAAATGCTTGACTACAGTGATGGTGCCTTGATTGTCCGTGTTGTAATTTATTGCATCCTTGTTGAATGAATTAGCATAGATGTGTTTGTTTGTCCACCCACTAGGACTGAGTTTGGCACTCACCTATATTTGCGCACCCCCCACCTATATCTGAATTTGCTTCGACCAATATGCCAGACACCCAACATATGACCTCCAAACAGATAGCCAACTTTTCTCATACATCTATGTCCTGGCGGAAACATGCCAATGTTTCGTGGCGGGTTCTCCCAACAAAATTTCTTACCGCCACCGAAATCAGATTAATCAATGCTCGTATCAAAGGGCCTGTCAGCAGCCGCGTTCGCGATGAAGCCTTGTTGGATCACATAGTAAGGTTGCCTGTTAGACAGGAAGTCTACAAGCAAGAAGAAGATCTGAACCGATTAGCGACTACCCTAGCATCGAATTGGATTAGGAATCCTGTGTTCGAAGGGGGTAATAAGAGAACGGCACTCCTGGCTGCTGGGCTATTCCTGCTCCAGAATGGGATGAAGCTACGTGCGACCGCGTCGCAAGTTGTGGGTAATGACGCCGTGGTTGAAGTTCACCGTGGGCTCTCGGCTGGCAAGATTGATGAAACAGAGTTCTCTGAGCTCTGTCGTCATCTATGGAGATCTCCTGTCAACAATGGTGGAACTGAACCTTTTTCCATCAAGGATCAAAACGAGGACAGTATAAGGAAATTAATGCTCTCTATTTCTTCCACGGCTGAATATTGTTATCAAACAATTGCTATCCTGAGATCGGGTTCATATAAGCAGAAAGAAGATCACCAGGTGGTAGACTGTTTGATTGGGAATCAATCGATCGTCCTCGATAAAGATATCGCCTCCCGTATCGTAACGGGGAAGCTGTGGATACGGTCGTGTCCTATTACATTCCACCCTCGCCTTGTGCCTGGTGGGAATGATGGTCAATACTATCGACTACTATTTCCGAACAACCGTAAAGCGTTTGACATGCTAGGCCTGGATGCCATGCGTCGAACAGGGGTAACGTTCCTAGATGGGCCCCTTGACTATTCTATAGTAAATCCAACTGGGGCCTCCGGTGAGTCCTTTAGCTGGCTAGAGAAGATAATGTGCTGAGTAGTTTCCAGTAAGCAAGTGGTTCCATATTTCGCGATTGGCTGTAACATTCGACAAAGCCCTTCGAGATCTGAAGGAGCTCTAGATTTAGCTGGTCTTTCGAAGAAAATTTTATTCGTTTGGGACGCCTTTCATATAAACAGTTTGTCGTAGTTAGTATGTTGGTCTTGATTATGGCTATGTCCCAAAATGCATGGCACGACAGGCGGAAGGCTCCGTGGCTCTGCGTTTTCATGGACGAGTCAACCGGCATGATACGTGTACCCCTTGCATGCTTGTTTCAAGCCTATGAATTGATAGACCTCTTCTACACTCCGCTCTCAGAGCGTTGGCAGACCCATCTGATGTTCAGCTTAAAGTCTGAGAGCGCATGAGAGACAAGGTGATAGAGGCTGCGTTCTTTCCTTGAATGCATCTCGTGATACATCTACTGGGCCCTTTCTTTTTTGATTACGGTAAATATTTGCACCGAGACTGTAATGATTCGGGAACGTCCCAAAAAGCCCGTGCCCGAAACCTTCCCTACACCATTCTTAACATCATCTCATATATCTACTTACCGCACATCCAGCAGCCTAATAAATTCTTCATTTACCGGTATATTTGGCGCTCCTTTCAAACCTTTTAGCCAGAGGACTGCTCGACTGTGTTTACATCTTGATATTGCGGGTTTCCAGGATCGAGAAGCTTGCAACAGCCGTCCACGGTATGTTGATCCTTCTTTGAGCGATCATTTGAGCGATCCTCGGAGCTGGATGGAGGGCTCATCGTGGCAACGCAGACATGTCATGAAGAGAATTACGGTATTGGAGTTCCATAAGTGTTGTATCGTCGATATTTCCAAACCCGGATCAGGTGGACAATTTTGTTTGGTTGAGATTAGTTTAATCTCAGTCGTAGGAAAGTTTAATGAAAAGGCCTGGTAAATCTCAGATCTAGGCTGCTTGGTTATACCAGGATATTCTACTTCCAATGTTGACTAACAGTATCTTTGTGGGGACTATTCACTACCTTAAGGTAGATATGCTTCCCATGTATTGTAGTCGCTTCTAGACTTTTGCATGAGGCTGCTGTTTCTCTGCTCGTAGATCTGTAGTAACAAGCTCTGCCGAATGTGATTGACTCGCCTGTTAACCACGTCTTTTAATTTCCCTTGTCGCGCTTTCCATAGAGAACACCAGCGTATCAATAAACCAAGAAGAACCCGCGAAAGCTTCAACGCCAACGAGCCACAGAACGTGGTGGGTATCAGATGATGTGGAGGAGCATGCGCGTGACAATAGCGGAGATAAGGTATCGATATTCATTGCAACTACGGGATGGGCTTTAGCGCGTTTTCTTTGCGATGAGCGTGTAATTATGATACTTTCCTTAAAAATCACCATGAAGGAATGCTCGAAAAGATAGCATAGGTATTGGATTCTTCCCTCACGGCTCGGTAGGGAGGAGTCTAGATGTTGTCATCGCTGTCGCGCCTTAGGAAAGGACGACACACACCTCGCAGTGACCGATCGCCCTTCTCTTCTCCATTCTCAGGCTTACTGTCCTCTCCAATCGCTGCTCGACGTGGCTCAATAGAAGAGCGTCGAAGGCCTGCCGCCGACTTCGATCGAGATGCCTCATCCGCCCGGCATGTCAAAATCGACGAAGAACCTGAGGAGGAAGAAGGAGATCAAGAGGACGTTGAGGAAGAAGTTGAAGACGTTGACGAAGATGACGAAGACTCGCCCCTGCTACCCATTTTTTCTGCGGCCCATCTTGGTATCTTATAGCTAAAACGGAGGTTAACACAGATAGCTGAATCAATGTCATAGATGCATTGCCCGTATACAATCTCACGCACACAATTCGGTTGCTCGTTGTGCCTCGATGTGAAACTACCCTGTCGTGGGACCAACTTAGATCTCCTCAAGTATCGCAATTCCTTGTCAAGCCAATTCAGCAGGCAATTCAAACGTCTCATTTCTCACGAGCGACGCTCTATGCCCTGATGGCAAACTGCCTACAATTCAACAAAGAGGCCCAGATGAATCCAGGAAACAGTGGCGCAAGCAAGACAAGAGCACTGGTCTGTGAGCTTCTCGCGATCAAGCTTCTCAGGGAATACAGCACCAGAGAATTGGTATGTACATGTCACTGGAAAATTCATGCATACTTCGCTAAATCACATCAGATTGGTACGCTCAGGGCTCACTGCATTGTCTCTTCCCTACTGACAGCAGATTTTAGATGCGCTTTCCTATGACTTCTACCCCCTCCAAGGACTCGTTGTAGGAGGTAGCGGCAATCCTACCCCTGGGCCCAATTGGGACCCGTTGCACAAAAACAGGCTTCAGCTTCGGGTGGCCCGCATCTCTGCATTAGAGATATCCATACGGGCAGAGTCAAAGCGGTTTTTAGCTCACCCATTGGTTGTGCAGCAACTCGAAGCTATCTGGGCTGGGAGCATCGTGTTTCACTCCGCTGCCGATAATTTGCATCGGCCTCCTGAAAAGATCATGCCTAATCAGACTAGAGGGTACGGTGCTATGGGTGCTAGTGGTCCAATCCTACAGGCCTCACCTGACCGTTTGCAACCGGCAAAACAGAGAGATCACGTTCAACCTGTAAAGTTTACAATGCGCAGATCAGCAACAATATATGATCCACGCGACGCGTCGCTCTTCAAGCTCTCGCGTTTGAGGGTTCCTCGATATCGGCAGTTTCTCTCGACCTGCTCGTTCGCGATCTTGCTTGGGTTGTACCTTGCTGTACTAATTGAGAGGTCGCTCGAAATTACCACACTAGAAGTTGTATTCTGGTTCTGGAGTGCAGGATTCATGCTGGACGAAATCGTCGGCTTCAATGAGCAGGGTTTCAGTCTGTACATCCTGAGTTTTTGGAATGCTTTTGATGTCGGCATACTGTTGTTGCTCATCTGCTATTACTGTATGCGACTTTATGGAATTCTAATGCCAGACGTCCGAAAACACCATGTTGCAGACATGGCATACGACGTTCTGGCTGCCAACGCGGTATTGCTATTTCCACGCTTGTTTTCAGTCCTCGATCACTACCGTTACTTTTCGCAGCTCCTCATAGCATTCCGTATGATGGCAAGGGATCTAGTGGCAGTGTTCATACTCATTGTCATCAGCTGTAGCGGGTTTTTCGTTGCATTTACTTTGTCATTCGGGGACAGCTATAATGCTAGTGACGTCGCATATGCCTTATTTCAGATGTTGATGGGCTTCACACCGGCCGCATGGGATTCTTGGGGCAATTACAACGTTCTCGGCAAGGCAATCTTGACGCTGTTCCTCTTCATCTGTCACTTCCTGATAGTGACGATACTAATTACAGTTCTTACCAATTCCTTTATGGCCATCGTGCAAAATGCGAATGAGGAACATCAGTTCGTTCTTGCAGTTAACACTATATCTATGGTTAAGTCCGATGCTCTATTCTCGTACATCGCTCCTACGAATATCCTTGCTTGGGTGATAGCCCCATTGCGGTTTGTCATACCTTTCCGACAGTTCGTCCGATTAAACCGAACGGTCATCAAAGTCACACATTTCCCGGTGCTATTTGTCATCTATGTGTATGAGCGTACACTCCTCCAAGGCGCAGCATTTGAACCTACTGATCTTGTTGAGAACCGTGGCCGCCCAGGCACTCGAATGGGGGCATTCCAAGCCCCAGGTGGTGGATTGAACCTCTTCAGTCCAAGGGCACACCGCTTACGCGAACCTTCGGTGGCGACTTTCCGTAAAGACCTTGCTCTCGCCGAAGTTTTCCGACGGCCGTACAAAGATAACACTGTCCGAACCGCTCAGAAAAGTCACGAGCGTCGTAATGTGGTCAATAATTGGATGTCAGAAATGGGCCCGAACGGAATAGCAAGTCCGCCGGTCGAACAAGATCGATCCGAAGTGGATAGACTGGAAGCCCGGCGGCTTGCGCATCGGAGGTCTCAAGCTCTGATGCGGAGACGGCAAGCAGGACGTGGACGTTCCTTTACCGAAGCCACGATGTCCGTAGTTTCAGACCCTGAGGAATTTGTATCTGGTGGCAATTCGCACCGCCCTCTGTATCGTCACGAATCTAGCGACTTACCGATTATGGACGACTTGCCTGAGCAGACCGATGCCGATGGTGATGATGAACTTGTGACGAACGATGAAGATGATAATATGACCTCGGATCGCCGGAATACTCCTATGGATATTTCTGGTAGACTTGATATCACCAAGCGAAACGAAGGAGAAGACTACTTCCAACAGACACCATCCGCTAAGCCTAGAGTACCTCTTGAGTCTAAATTTTGGTCTTCGAGAGTTGCCAAATACGAATCTCCACTCCAGGATCCTGACTTCAATCATACCACCCTCCACCGCCCAAGGCGATCGGTTCATACGAGGAACGCTTCTACCAACACGGTCCTCTTTGATCCGCTACCGCGCAAGGCTGATTCATCATCTTCTCCTAGTCGGAAGGTCATTACGGCTAAGAACAGTGCCAAAAACACCGGAACAGGCAGTGGAGCCTTGACGCCAGCATCGGCTGGAAGACGCACTCCGAAGCGTACTAATCGTGCACGACCGATAATGCCTCAGCGGACTGCGTTCCAATCAGCACCAGATCTAGCAGGCATGCTCATGATCGACACACAACAAGGGCGCAAACCTTCCCTCGCTTTCGACATTGGCTCTGATATTGGTGACAACAAGGCTGTTGGCGGTGGTTTTGTGCCGGCTTCTTTTGCTACGCAAATGGCCTTTGCCACCAGTGCCCTCAGAGCCGGACAAGTTGCTGACGGTAGCCACGACGATCAAAGAATGATGTCAAAGATGATGATGGCAAGGATGACTAATTTGGAGGAAGGTTTCAGGGATGTGGTTAAGGAGGTCAAAGACTGGAGGAAAGGGGAAGCAATGAGTGCGGACGATCGAGTAGGGGCGAGGGTAGGGAAGGTCAAGACGAAGAGGATCAGTAGGAGAGAGGGTAAAATGAAGGAGAAGGTCGCAGACGTTGCGGAAGAGTGGGTCGATGAGCAAGACGTTCCCAAAGGTGAAAAGGGCAGCTCGATTTAGCACGGCGTATCAACGTTCGGGCGATCATTAATTCGCATATCCGGTGCCGTTCTGGCCTATGGTGTAGACGTGGATCCTACAGTTGTGCTTGATGGGAGGATTGTTCGATTTGTCTGTATGATACCCTCCATGCTTAGCATCGCAATGTGGCATAATATTATCTTTTAACATACCACCGAGCAAGCATTACTCGGATTTTGTTAGAACCGTTGTTATGCTCAAGCTCAATTGATGACATTCGAACGTTCAGTTACCAATTCTCATCCGCGCCAAAAGGTTTGTACCATCTCTCTAGATATAGGCATGCAACAGCCTATCTAACCAGCTACGTAATATAGAGTAAATTCCGTCCACATGTAACGGCTTCTGAAGCCTTCCATTCATGTCATTAGTGTCATGATCCGACAAAGGAAAGCAAGAGTCCCCGAACAGCCACTGAGCATTCCAGCACATCACCGCCGTTTGGGATGCCGTCCGTGTTTCCGTAAACCCGTCTTCAACACTAGTCTCATTAAAAAAGTTCACTCTGTCCTCCCCTTCCTATCTCAATACCCTCAAATCTCTACCCCCCAAATCCTGCCATATTACCCCGTTTACACCCCTCCACCCGATCGCTGCGTCGAAACCTCGTAGCTTTTCTGCTGCTCATCCGAAAGTCGTTGCTGCTGAGCGGTGACCGTTCGAGCTTTGAGACCAATATAGAAGGCGCTTGTACCGAGGATGGCTATGAGAGGGAGGGTCGTGGGATGACTGTAGGGCGAAAGGGTATATTAGTAGCTTTCCGAATATGGCCGGGCGAATGGCACTTTGGAGAAAACGATTGCTTGCCTGAAGATGTTGGATAGTGGCATTGAGGAGGGTCGAGTGGCTCGATAATAGAAAAAACCTTTCTATTCTTGAGGTCGAGTCGGCGAGGGTGGGTTGTAGCTGTTGGAGGAAGCTTGAAGTGGAAGTAGCTCGCGTGACTTTGCAGGACCAATGGAGGCTTTCCCCACACGATCTTGTAGAACGATTAGAAGCTGCTCAATCGGCCACCATTGAGGCTCCTGCTGCAGGAACGAAAGGAGTCTGCCTTTCAGCATCAACAACCGATATCGCTCTGGATAGTTTACATCCTACCCATTTGTTTATCTTCCCATCTGCCCTTCCAATTGCCCTCACTCTTAAGACCGAAGCATAACTCCGATCAGCCCTAGCCGGTCCTGATACGTCATAGCTCACTGTGGTGAGGTGGGTCGCGTCCATAATAATAAAGCCCAAGACTTCTTCTGTTCCAGTTCAACACCGATTCCCGTCTCTGCTGTTTCTGCATGTTCATGTGCACTCCCACCAGGATCAGCTGAGAAACAGTCTCTTTTCCACAACTGTATATATACTTATGTATATATACCTACAATGGTTAGCTCGACGGTTAGAGGGTACAGAAAGAGAGAAGAAAACATGTCTCGGACTCTCGGTTACATGATCGCGTATGGGAAAAGAAGAACCATGAAAGACGGAGCGCGACTGGGTGCAGCTTGCGCATGGAAAACAGCCAACCGCTGATAGTGCAGCCTTGCCGGCACGCTTTCAGCAGTCAACGGCCTGAGGGGCTGAGGGGCACTTCCATCCCTGCAGGCAGCCTCAGCCTCATCGCTTTGAATGCTCAACATCAAACATCGATAAAATGTGAACTAAATGTTCATCCCAACTCCTATAAAAGGCTTTCTCCCCTGTCACGCAGCTAGTCAAAGTGGTGGTCTGTATAGAAGGTTCCGGATCCTGAGGACCAGGGAGCTAATCCCCGTTTGACTCATTCGCTGAGTCGCCGCCGAGACCTCACCGTCGGTCTAAGCACACGCAACTACTATTAGCTCGAGAGAAATTTTCAAAATAAGGCCGACCTCACTTTCCACTTCCTCCACCTCACATACATCGGACACCCAGTGGGAAAATGTTGACTCATGCCGAAGCGGAGACATCCATACGCTGAGACTGTTAGGAATTGAACGCAAGGCACCCTCCTTGGGACGCTTTCAACCAGGAATCCTGCTTGTATGTCACACCTGATACTGGTCGAAATCGTGGTGTTGAGCTTTTCCAACCAACGTTTTCTCCTTGCAAAACATATACTGACTGCTTATGCAGCTACAGCACTACAGAACACTAACTATCGACTGAACTTCTCTTATCTGTTTGAGGTTCTGTAAGACATAGGTTTACTTACGTTTTTTACTAGTAAGTTTAGGAGCGCAGATATTTGATACACCATTTTGATTCCTCGGTTTTTCTTTACAGAAGACCACTATGTCGCAACACACTTCTCCAGTGAGTTCGGATCGCACGAAGGATACGTCTCATCCAGCAAGCGAAAATCACGAGCAACAAGACGTTACAGGTGCTACAGCTACGCCAACTTTGAATAGTGATTGGTCTCCAAACCCTTTATCGGAGCGTGAGACGGTACGACGACAAATGGAAGCCTATAACCAAGCCAGAGCGGAACAGGAAGAATTGCAAGTAGAGATCGCCACCCGCAAATCTCTGAAAGACTTCGAAATCGGGTCGGCAAATGATGAGTGCCTGAGCTCTCCACCTCTTATGGAGGAGCGCATCAACAACATGGCGATAAGATTGGACAACGATTTACCTCTAATTTGTGACGCTAGCGGTGATACCTGGGTGTTTGTTGATCCGCCGGCGCAACTGGCTCAGGGAGACGAGAATTACGCAAGTTACATCAGTCGCTACGAGTCCCCATTTCTTCTTCAAGCGAAATTCCTCATAGAGCTTGGATCGGCGTTCTTCCAACGAGCGCTATCCCCTTCTAGCCAGTACCGTGTGCTTCGCCGTCGTGGATTGGCCGGAAAACTACCGCCTGGCATCAAGTATGTCCTTGACTTAACACCACCTATTGAAGGTGACGACGCGGTCTACCTCACCACGGAACTTTGCTGTTCCCAGGGAGTGCTTAGTTGGTCGGAATCAAATAAGCGATGGGGAGTATCCAAGACCCTCGTCGGAGGCTCTGAGGAGTGCTCGCTGGGAGGCCCGTCCCCTAGCCGTCAATCTGGTGAGAGTCATCCAGTCCGGTACGTGTTCGGCGGCATACCTCGTTCAGCAGACGGCGAAGCGCGTTTTATACCGCTGGAATATTCGCAGATCCGACATCGGGCTGCGATAGAGCGTGTCCTGCTTGCTATTCAAGGTCAAGATCCGCAGCTCAACTCAGCACCAAAAATGTGGACCACATTCGCCGTAGCCAAGTATTTCGACATTACCCATAGTCCGCTCACGGACTACATCGTTCGTTGGCTCCGGGCTTACCCCAACTCCTACTTCGTTGAAGTCCTACCTGAAGTAAGCCTCAAGATTGCAGACGGCTTGCAATGCCAACAACTCTGCCGAGACACGTTTGCGATCTTAGTAGGCGAAGAGGCGCTTTTTAACGTCCACCGATTACGCGGTGGGGCCCCGGACATTGGGCGAAGCGTACACGGTCGTAAGCGAGACGACTTGCCTGAGCTCTATCAAACTCGGGTGGAATATGCCAGTAAAGCCTTTCTTGATCGGATCACAGCCACTTTTCAAGAATTAGTGGGTCACGAAATGATTTGGATGAGAGATGTTCCCGAGTACCAGAAGCTTGCCTCAATCGACCGACCGGGCGTCACCAACTCCTACGTCTTAGTCTCGCTCAAGGATCGACTCAAAGCATATGTGCGTGGGGCTATCTATAAGCTTCTCTGTTCAAATTTCGAACGCATGCCCAATGCCAAAGACGGAATGGACGGAGACGACGATTTATATCCTAGGACAAACTGGACAGACATTTGGAACCGCTTGCTTCCGCGTGAACGAATCATGACCCGCTCCTTCTGGCGAGCCTTACGAAAGCAGGATATCATCTGTGGAAGTTCCAATTTTGACATTAACGATCACATGGCCAATGCTACCCATTTCCTTAATGGTGAGCCGACGGCTATCGAGGAGTCCATGCTGAGTGAGAGAGCTGCTAAGAAGGTCTACAAGGCAGAACTTGAGGATCTAGCACTAAGATTAGAAGCGTTGTCGAATGCACACCGAGGCCCGCGCCCAGGTCACCAGTTCCTAGTTGCAGACCTAGCGATTAGATATGCGAGAGATGATGCTATCAAGTCAGGCGATGATGTTGATACCGTGGCTTCAGTGTCCACAATGGCTCCGACTTCTACTTTCAAGCCAACTGAAGGAAGCATGGTTCCAGCCTTTAACGCTCTGGCTAAGAACTACGAAGATACTAGTGGACTTGATTCGTCGGCAAGTCCGCTCAACGCTACTTTGGCGACAGAAGACAATTACTCTACTGTGTGCTTCGAGGTGGGCACGTTTTTGGATCAAGCCCGTGCTTATCTTCGTCCTGTATGCGACCATATACTTGGTTCCAATCACATCTACAGTCCTCTTGAGTTGGAACTTACCGATACCCTCGTCTGTCTTGAAGATGCTGAATATAAGTATCTGCCTATCTGGGCAAATGGAAACGATGATGGATCTGGTGGTGTGTACAACGATGAGGTGCCTTCTGCCTATGGCGGATTCTCTACTGCTGGACCGGACGTGCATACGGGTACTGGGAGCAGCTCAGCATCTAGTGACGGTTATGAGCTCATCGGCAGTCAGTCTGATAATAGTACCCGCAACACATCTACTATTGTCAACGATGGTCGCTCTTCCGTTCTTCATCATGGGAGGACCTATGCAATGAGCGAGGGTGGCGAGTCTTGGAACACTGTTCCAGCCGGAAACCATGGCGAGGTAACTGGCCTGCATGCCTTTTCAGGGAACCCTCCCTCGAATGATACTCGTTCAACGATATTAGCCTCTGATGATGGGATGCTCGAGTCTCTTGATGAAGTCGACATAGATGAAGAAGCAAAGGCGAAGTCGCACATGGCTCGAATGGAACACATGGATAAGATGGCTAGCCCAGCTTCTAAGTCTCCGATGGACTGTGATATGGAGGAAGCCATCAGCAACGCATTCCTCGAAGACGACGACGATGACAGCAGCGCAACTGAGTTGGGCGACCCTTTTTCTGACACTGAAGCCATTGATGAGGTTATGGAGGATCAAGAGGATCAGGAGTATGACAGTGAAAGCGAGGATACGATCGTTGTTTGAAGTCGAAGAATGAAGAAAATTGGCGTTGAGGAGGCATTACACTTGTTCCGAGGGACGGGACGTCACCGTGGACTTTGACGGAAAATCGTCGAGGATTGTTGCTTGTACTTTCGCTTCACTGGCTCAACTGGCTGCATTAGACAGATATGATTGAATTAAATAAATAGCTTTGAAATTGTTTCTTCGTGGTGTCTTGTGAACTATGATTTGTTTATTCTACTTGCAACACCCCCTACGCAGGAAGCCCTATTAGCTTTATCCATAAATATAACAGGAAGAGATGTCATGCCAAAGGCGAAGAAGGCTTCTTCTTGAGTGTGGGTCTGAGAGGTGTTTATGGGTTGTAATGAATTACAATAAGACCTGGCTATAACTATGTCCAAAATTCCACCTAACCACGTCGTTACCAGGAAGACATCATTGTATAAGAGACGGGCATGAATTCAAAGTAATCCCTGTTGGTCTCAGAAAGGATATTGTTGCAAAGAGGATGTCGTTATGTTGAATATTTACTGGGGTCCAGGGATCATTGAGCACAACGGCGGAAATCATCCGTGCAAACAGGTACTCTGTACGACATTTCAACCGCAGCTCACCAGGCTTCAAACTATCAATTATCTGAATCCACCATGAGTGCCCCCAAGGGTTTCCTATCACAGCACCGCACTCTCTACAATCTCGTCAAGCCCACATTACCCAAAGCCCCGAGCGACACCAACTACCTCTACCCCCTCGCGCCGAATCTATTCTACCCTCCGCGAGGCCGGAAGGAAGTCTACCTGTATATCTCCAATCATACTTCATCTCTCCCACAATTCTCTCTTTCAGTCTCTGTCAATGTTCAATCGGCTGACGCTTCCCCTTACCACAGGCCAAATTTCGTGCTCACCTTTCTACGCCCTCACCCTGATGCCCCCCCAAACTTTGCCTCCTTCCTCACGCCTCTCAACCTTAATAAATTAGATCTGAAAGATTATTTGTACAATGCGTATGGGATACATGTGCTAAGTGTACGGAGTTATGTGCAACAGCAGCGGGTGAGGGAGGGCAAGCCAAGGTCTAGGTGGCCGCAAAGAAATAGGTATGTCATGGGGTTTCTACATCTTTGTAGGATAGAGGGAATGTGTATTGTGATCGAAGGAAGAAAAAAGTGGACGGCGGAAGGGGGCAGAGTTTGGATCGCGTTTGATTTACATGACTAAACGATTTCATCAGGTGGTATCGCCCGCGCGCGACGAAGAAGATGACCGTGGAACTGGCAAAAGTGGGACCAAGGCAAAGCCCCTTCGTTTGGCCAGAGGTACTGAACGAGGAGGAGAATCTCAGCCCGTACGTCTTCCCATATCTACATTCGAACCTTTGCGCTCCTACCCCTACTGCAACCTAATCTTTCAAAATCTTCAACCACATATGTGCTAACCCCTCGTGCCTATCGCAGTGAGGAGAAAGATGCCTACCAAAAAGCTCTAAAACAGCAGCGAGCACAGCAAGAAGCCCAAGGGCCAGAGGGAGAGACGAAATTCAGAGCGGATAAGGGGGTTTTGGCAACGCAGGCGAGAGCTTTGAGGATTGGAAAGGAGACTTGGAGGCCGGGATGGGTGGATTATGGGGCGGCGACTGGGGTAGGGAGGGGAGAGGACCGATGACGGGTGCAGAGATGGGCCAGGGAAGGCGTAAGAAAGAGAGATTAGCACGCTAGGGAATATGGAGCTGGCTGCAAAGGCTTGATGAATGTATAACAATGGTCCCTGGTTCAAGGAAGCAGTGTATTGCCATGTAGTCTAGATTTCTAACTTTCATCTACAAGTCTACGGTAGGCGGAGGATCCTAACACATACAAGACGAAGGTTCGTCTCGGCTGATACATTATTTACCGATGCCCGCGCCGCCGCGCTCTTCTTCTTCTCACTTGCCCGCCTTTGAGCCTTCCTGCGCGCAAAAAGCGACGCCTGGATAAAGACTCTCCCGTCAGGATATGGATATGGATATGGATATCTGTACCTGGCGGGACGTGTGCAATCTCGGGGCGCAAATCCCTAAGCAAGCGCTGAGTTTTTCTTTGGGGCTATGATATTTCGGTCGTTATTGAGGATGGTAGTGGAGGATTTGTGAGGCTTGTGGTTGGTGTTGTGCGGGAATTGCTTCTTTTGGAGATGAAGGGTCGGTTGGTTTTTTTGGGGGAAGACAATGAATGTGAAGAGTGAGTAAATGCGCATGGTAAGTATGTAAGCATGGTTGAGCCAAATTATTTCCGCAATTTAGATATTACAGTATATATATACATCATATATAGAGCCTCTACTTCCGTTTGGTTGCAAGCAATTAATAATTTTGACAATGGTCGGCAGAAAAAGAAAGCGTACGATGGACTGCCGTCATTATTGGTACGTATGTACCCTCGTTTCGGTCTTTACAAATACTTGCTTTCGGAATTTGGCACAATTGGGATTGAGCTTGGAACTTTTCGTCAGCCCATAAGGTACGCATTGTTGAGCTGTATAGGAGTGTGCTGCTGCGATCTATGTATGACAAACATAAGGTACCTCCCCCGGAATCAGAACTGTCTCAGGACCCCAGCCTACATAGTCCCATTCAATCCGCTTCTCCCGGCCACCAAACATCCCCAGCACTGAAAACGTCGAGGCACCTTGAGTCTCTCAAACACCGCTACATTGGATCGGAACTCGCAAACGCAACATCGCCTCTGAGGGCCTTGTGCAGGCTCTGATCGAGATGCACAATTGATAAGATAATGAGAACCACACAGTCGTTGTCGAGATTTTGCCCAGTAGTGACTACTCTTTGAAACAGATTTCAGCAGAAACCCTCCATGTGTCTTCTAGGCATCTCCTTTCTCTTCACAGATTATCCTTATCCTTCTCCTTCCTCTTCAAGTACAACGCTCTACCCTTCGCATACGTGCCATCGAGCCCGTCTTCCATCTTTCCTCTCATCCATGTTTTCCGTCCTTCAAATTCTGTCTCGATCCGAGTTGTGCACAGTATCATCGTCGACGTCATCAGCGAGCGCTTGAAGCTGGACTACTAGCTCAGCCGTAACTAATCAGTCTCTGTCGACAAAATTCGTCATCAGCTGCTCAAACGCCTCATCAAGCATCAGTGTAACGATCGAGCCGTGGCACACGCCGAAGATACTGTCGATTTCAGAGCCGAGAGAGAACAGCACATGAAATGAGCTTTCGAGGGGCACGTGAGTTGGCAGGACGTTTAATCAAGGACATGCAGGCTCTAATGGTATTTGAAGTCCGTAGGGAGATGGCAAGAAGACTGTTTTCCGTGCTATCATCCTTTGCAGAATAATGTGTTAGAGTGCCGCATGATGCACATACATATGCACGGCTCTTTCTTTATTCTTGTGCCTCTTCTCTCGACCTATCCAATTGCATCACCCCTGCGTCGGGAAATAGGTCTATGGGATCGAGACTCAATTGGGTTTCAGTTAACCCATGAGCAGCTTGCACCCTTTTTATACTACGTCCGGTCCCAGCCGACATTCAAGGGATCTTGCACGGTGTCGGAGAAGGAGTGTTGGTAACGCAGTCTGATAACCACTCGGCCATTTTCGCCACACATCCCAGCGTAGCCTATTCAGGTACATATACTGTGGTGGCACTAGTGGTACTCGTATGCACGGGGTTTCCGCGCACGCTAATTATTTTAGTGCCCTTGTTATTTTGATGCGCATCCATACAAGTTTTTGAATCAAATTCATCAACGATCAACTTCTAGACGTGACTCGCAACGCAACACACTTGTTACTTGCATATTTTCGACTGTCGATGATACTTCTGTATCTGCTCTATTGATTGAGATACTTTTCATATTTATATCGCATTGATATGAGAGTATAATATTGGTTCAGCTGCCAGAACACAGTGTCAGTTCAAAATCCTAACCTCAACACTCAAGATTAGAGCATACCCTAGCTTGATTTTCTGTTCGTCGATGCTTCTGGTCATTGATAGAACACTCCGACCGATGATTTTGTGATCTTCAAGGTACTGAATGTGAGTTTATTGCTGCATGATTGTTTTTGCGTGTATTGATTCGAGTGCGCAGAGTAATAGAAATCTTCAATAGACCTTGAAGAATGAAGAAATTAAACAAGCGTATTACCTCTGAGTATATTAAAGATATAATTCAGGATCGATTCGAGTTTTGTTTGACCATCAAGCTGAGCGGGCTAGGTGAGCTTTGATCTATGTATTCCCCATTCTCCCAAGCCAGCTAGGCCCACCAGACTCACTTGCTGCCGCGTCGACAGGTTGACTCTATTCAGCTTTACGAGCACTCTTAAGAGCACTCGGAGGTTTCCAGCCAGTACTCCGGGGGGCTGAGGGTCGTCGCAGGCCAAATCGTCTTCACTGTAACAACGATAATATAATATTACACATTTTTGCGAATACCCTACAAGGCCTCAGCGATGTGCTCCAACTTCTTCACAATATCCTGTTCAGTAACCTTTTGCAATCTCAGAGAAATGGCTGTTCCCTGCTCTCCCAGATATTCGGGCTTCTCTACAGTATCTGCTTCGAGGCAACGCTCGATAACGTTACGGAACGCATCGCCGCATGCAGATGCTACTTGCTGTAAGCATGGACCAGTCTCTGCTACCTTCGGTGGCAAAGCTGATTTGCCAAGAAGCCATGACTGCATCTCTCGAAGCGCACGCGGCTTAGCTTTCGATAGATCCTCAAGACCCACGATGTTCTCAACATGCTTCCAGAGCGCAATTTCAATGATCACGACGCTTAGACTGTAGATGTCGTAAGACTTCCGGTAGTTACCGTCCATTTGGCTAGATTGCGTGTTCGGGTGGCGGTAGATGTCTTTCGAAGGATCGAATCCGGGTTTCTCTGTCATTTGTTCAATAATACTGGGCCGAGAGAGCTCGAATCCAGACACGAATGGCGCACTAAGATCTGGTGGCCTGGACGAGGAAATAAAGACGATGTTGTCCGCTCGCAGAGCTTTATGCAACCAGTTGACAGCATGGAAGCTGTGAATACAACGTGCTAATACTGCACACAAAGATATACGCGTGCTGAGTGACGGTTTCGGTTCCCGTCCAAGCAACTCTCGAAGCGTGATAATGTCAGACTGTACACCATCAGTTAATGGTTTCTCAAACACAATCCCAAACCGGGTCGCGTATTCGCTATCTACGGTCTTCACGTATCCAAGACATGGTGGGGCCCTGAATCCGTCTGGCTTTACAAAGCGAAGGAGATCTGTCAAAAGGCCGATCCGGCGTCCGACCTGTTCGTTCTCCGGAGCTAGGCCGTTACCAGCTGGAATATCTTTCCACTCTATCCAGACGCTACCCCCTTGATAGATTGCATTCGTTCGCTGCTGTGATGTATCAAACTGAAGCGCCCCTTCAGCAAATACGAATCCGCCTAGCGGAAGTGGGTTGCCAATGAACTTGAAGTCTGAAGCAACCATAGCTTTGCTATTTAGCTGGCTCAGTATGGTAGACTGGATTTTGATCTCTACCAGCTGTTTAAGGTACTTCTTCCTCTTCTCCTGAGTCGCTGTTTCCTGTGCGACTGTTTGAGACAAAGGGTTGTTCTCTGGGCCGATATTTCCATGTAGGGACTTCTGCTGACTCTCTGCTGTAGGAGTCAGAGCTTTTACCAGAGTGGTGAGGCTGACGACGTCATTGCGAAGCTGCAGAATCTCTAAATAGTTCGTGTTCATAGTGTCTTGCAATCTCCGGAGCTGCGAACTGTCCAAAAGGGCGATAAGGAATGAATTTAGGTTCTCAAGCTTCGAAATCAGGCATTCGAAGGAATCTTTGTCCACAGCCGCCCAGACGAGACGTTTTGGCTCCACTGCGATAGCTCGCAAATTTCTGCCCGTTTGAGCAATGGCATGGCCGAATCTGCGAACATGCTTGAGAGACTCCACTTTCTTACTTGTGGAATATTCTCTCCCATTAGTGGTCTTATTATCCGGTGGGAGAAACAGCAGACCCATTAGGTCGATCTCCGGCTCCTTGTAATTATCCCGATCGATGTCTGCCGGTACGACGAATTGTTCGTATTTGCCGTTCGCCTCTGCGTAATGCTCGAGTAACATTTTGATTTCGGCGAGGACAGCTAACAGCAGGTGCCGATTAACTTGGAGAGTGCCGCAAATGACTCCATCTGTGTATAGAATGCCAGCTTCGAGACTGAAGTTCAGAAAGCGTTGCTGTTCGATCTGGACGCGCACACGTAGGTAGCGATATGTCTCAGATAGATTGGCTGCTTCCTGGTAGAACTTGAAAGCTGTTGGGCATCAGTACGAGGCCCGCTTACTTGAGACATTGCAACCTTTGATGCATTCATCGGTAATTTGTATAACGAGAGCTGTTACGCCAACTGCGGCACCAAGAACTGATAATGGGTCCGCCATAGTATAAAACTAGGCCTGACTGGCGTCGCAATGAAAAGTAGCACAGTAGTTCTCTTCTACAGTCGATGTAAGGTATCTATTGGCAGTATCGATAACAACGATCTAAGCGGATGATCGAAGGCTGTCAGATTAGAGCCGCGTTAAAGTTTGTCAAGAGAGATACTTCTGGTGACGCTTTTGATCGAAATCGCTTGATTCTACAGTATCTCTTTGCAGAACGTCCATACATCTGCATTGCACCACCTAGAACCGTCAAGATACACTCCAGCGTCACTGAATACAGGGTTATCTGATTGCAAAAATCGACACAGCTTGCGTAGCCTAATCCTTGAACAAAGCCGAAAGCGCCTGAACCCACCAGCAGATAACTTAATGTGGACTTCCCTCGAAAAGGTGATTAGGTACGACGAAGGTAATATTTGCCAGAGATGTAGCTTATACTCGTCTAGTGATCCTTCGTCGGTAAAATTACCTACTTGAACAGCAAATCAGCTTCACATCTTCAGGCCGTAACACCTACAGCTGAATACTAACATCGGAACCAAAACAGTACCCAGATACTACTGTGCCGAGTTCGGCTCGACCAATGCTCTCGCGTCTTGAACGATCGAAAGCAGGAAAGAAAGACCTTCACTTAGGATGGAAATATTTCAAGGAGCAGCGATACCTCGAAGCAGAACAACTGTTCCAGCAATCGGCACAAGAACGAGAGAAGGTGCTGGGTAAAGAGAACGTCAACACGCTTCGGAGTAAATACTGGCTGGCAGTTACGCTCTACAAACAGCAGAAGTATCCTGAGGCCGAGCAACAGTTGCGGCAGTCGGTACAAGAACGAGAGAAGGTACTGGGTATGAAGGACGTCGACACGCTTGACAGTAAATACTGGCTGGCACTCATGCTCTACAAACAGGATAAGTACTCTGAAGCTGAGCAACAGTTCCGGCAGTCGATACAAGAACGAGAGAAGATACTGAGTAAAGAGAACGTCGACACGCTTGACAGTAAATACTGGCTGGCAATTACGCTCTACAAACAGCAGAAGTACTCTGAGGCCGAGCAACAGTTGCGACAGTTGATACAAGAACGAGAGAAGGTGCTGGGTAAAGAGAACGTCGACACGCTTGACAGTAAATACTGGCTGGCAGTTACGCTTCATGATCAGCAGAAGTACTCTGAGGCCGAGCAACTGTTCCGGCAGTCGATACAAGAACGAGGGAAGGTGCTGGGTAAAGAGAACGTCGACACGCTTGACAGTAAATACTGGCTGGCAATTATGCTTCACGATCAGCAGAAGTACTCTGAGGCCGAGCAACTGTTTCGGCAGTTGGTACAAGGACGAGAGCAGGTGCTAGGTAAGAAGCATGTCGGCACGCTTAGCAGTAAACACTGGCTGGCAGTTACGCTTCACGATCAGCAGAAGTACTCTGAGGCCGAGCAACTGTTCCGGCAGTCGATACAAGAACAAGAGAAGGTGCTGGGTAAAGAAGATGTCAACACGCTTTGGAGTAAATATCTGCTGGCACTCACGCTCTACAAACAGGATAAGTACTCTGAGGCCGAGCAACTGTTTCGGCAGTCGGCACAAGAACGAGAGAAGGTGCTGAGTAAAGAAGATGTCAACACGCTTTGGAGTAAATACTGGCTGGCACTCATGCTCTACAAACAGGATAAGTACTCTGAGGCCGAGCAACTGTTCCGGCAGTCGATACAAGAACGAGAGAAGGTGCTGAATAAAGAGAATGTCAACACGCTTCGAAGTAAATACTGGCTGGCAGTTACGCTTCATGATCAGCAGAAGTACTCTGAGGCCGAGCAACTGTTCCGGCAGTCGATACAAGGACGAGAGAAGATGCTAGGTAAAGAGAACGTTAACACGCTTCGGAGTAAATACTGGCTGGCACTCACGCTCTACAAACAGCAGAAGTACCCCGAGGCCGAGCAACTGCTTCGGCAATCGGTACAAGAACGAGAGAAGGTACTAGGTATAGAACACAAGGATACGATTGATAGCAAACTTCTTTTACAGAAATTACTACTCGCTATCACCCCGCCGGCATCGGTAAGTACCACTACGGAGAAGACGGTACTCAGCCGCTTAAGCGACTTCTTTGTAGAGGGTAAGGAAGGTAGAGCCCAATATACCGACTTAGAGATCGGCCAGGTTTCATTATTACTAAATCACTTGAACCCGCAATGGAGCAAGGTTCCGCGGACATACATTATACTTCGGACCATTAGCTGTTTGAACCTCCTCGATCAGTTCATCGACCATGGCTTCTCGGATCACTGGTTTCCTGTCACCGAGAGGATTCTGCCGTACTGTCTCCGTCCTAGTCACCGCTCGGAGTTTGTGGGTGCTCAGGACTTGGTGATAACCAAGTCTATGGGCCTTGAAAAGGGTGAAGAGGGACAACATTGCTATTTTCGGCGAAATGAGCTGCTTCCATTCGAGGTGAAAGGGATTCTCGGTTCCGGAGGATTCGGACAGGTTGATAAGGTTCTTAGCTCAATCAGCTTCAAAGAATACGCACGGAAACGGGTTCCCCGGAACAAGGCGTTTGGTGGACAGGGAACGGAAGGATACAAACAGTTCGTTACCGAGATCGAAATCCTGAAGCGCCTGAAGCACCACCACGTGGTGGAGTTCGTGGGAAGCTATACCGATCCCAGGTACATGGGACTAATAATGTCGCCAGTTGCAGAGATGGACCTTTCCACCTACCTGGCGCGGGCCGACACAGCCAAGCATGGGGAGCTGCGTACCTTCTTTGGTTGTCTGGCGAGAGCACTCGAGTTCCTGCATGAGCATAACGTTCGGCATAAGGACATCAAACCTGGCAACATCTTGGTACATCGTGGAAATGTCCTGTTCACCGATTTCGGTCTATCATTCGACTTCACAGACGCGGACGGTAGCACCACGGTCAGCATGGTGAATGGGATGACTCGAAGATATTGCGCGCCTGAAGTGGCCGCGCTCGAACCACGAAACACGGCGTCCGATATCTGGAGTCTAGGCGTTGTATTCCTGGAGATGATTGCTGTCCTGAAAGGTAAGACCGTTGAGTTCATGTACGAGTTTTTCAAGAGGCATGGATCTCGGCAAGAATTTGTCCGCACAAATCGTGCTGGCTTGCTTGAGCTTGTTGCCGAACTTGAAGAAACAGGGAATATATCGGACAACCGAACGCTAGAATGGGTTCAGCAAATGCTCCTAACAGACCAGCAGCTTCGTCAAACAGCTGCCGCGCTAGTAGCATCTATTATCGCTGTTGGAAAGCAGGGGGATGGAAACGGATCTTTTTGCGGGATATGTTGTATGTCGCTTGATGATGACTTTTCTGACGCAGCCGATGAGCTCGAAGATAACGTTTCACGCGGACCCGACAATTAATAAGCTGCCAGATATGAAGCTTTGAATTGAACATACTGTTCAGGAGCCCTTTTTCCATTCGCTCGGTGAGCTAGGCAAGAGCAGCGCTAAGCTAATCCGAAAGTCCTGCACGGCCACAAGCCAGCTATTTATTGATTCCTTGGTGTTAGCATTAGGCTATACACGTGATGGACTGTAAGGACTACTCAAGCTGGCTGTATGCAACAGGGTATGCATGCGTGGGAAGCAGACCGCAAGGCTACTTGCTGCCGCTACATCTACTGACTGTCATTGATCAACGAAGTGAAGCCCAGTGGCTACTGGTGAGTCACAGTGAGGCAGCGCTTAACAGAGAATACTGTCATTTGGTCGCCAACGACCAGAGAACTACAGCACTGACAACATTACGTTTGGTTTTCATTTCCTCGTGGAATTGCTTGCTCCTTCACGACTCTGCTACTCTGAACGAAGCGCTCCCTCAAAGACCGGCTAGCAGCAATCTGCAGTCACAAGGGAGACTTGAAGTTCGAAGCTTGGTCGACAATCTTCGCTATGGCGCAGAAGCCCCAATCGTTGAAGACTGCCCTTACGACAGAGATAGACAGAGATTACAGCCTTCGAAGCAAAATAAAGACCCTCCGAAGATCGATTGGATTAATAAGCCATCTCCACGTCACTCAATAGATCGAATATCTCCCAACGACCCCACACATATTGTCCAAGGTCTCCTTCACGGACATTTTTACCGGTGATAGTCCACGTGATCCACCGGAATTGACTTGTAACGGGCCGACGTCCCCTCCCAATAGCGATCATCTATCCTTGATAGACGACTTTGGTCCGGGACAAACCACCTAATACAAAGAACCGTGTGACAAGCTTGAGTTACGGAAGGATTTGCTAAAGACTACAAACTCCCCATGCCTGACGAGGACTCTTTGTTCTCTCAGTACTTACGCTCACGGTCTCTATCATACTCCTCCCCCAAGAGCTTCGGCGATAACAACGATAGAAGCATACATTCGCACACGGTGACTCCCAGAGATTTCTGCCTCTCCGCGGAGGAGGACCCTCATCTGACAGGTTTGATCGATCGAAATACTGTCAAACCGAAAGACGTCCGTTCCTGTCAAGGCTAAAAAACCTCACATCACACTTCGGATACGCCAACCCGAGCCGAAATCCAAGTCCAAGGTACTACTGCGATTAAGCCAACCCAAGCAGGCCCTACCTCAAACGTTTGTTCGTCGAATCGAGCTGGGTGTCAACGATCGTATAAGACGACGGAAGTCTGGGGACATATGCTACACAAGGCCTACACGTCTAAAGGAGGAGCGGTGGTGACTCGCAAAGAAATAGGACGCTTGGCCGCCACGGAATTCAACGGTCGACAGGTAGTTTTGCTAATGCAGTACATCTGGAGACTCCTCCCACTGATCAACTTTCTGCTAGATCAAGAACGTGGTCACCATCGCTCACGCTTTAGCTACCAAGAAAAATACTCGAGTGGCCTATTCCCATGTCCTGCAGGCGGTCAAGGCGAGCGAGAGCTTCATCCGCGAATTCAACGGCACAAGCGTTGTTGAGAGTCTATACCATTGACCTCACGAACGACAAAAACCAAATTGCTCATACGTTTCGTACTGTTGGCGTTGGACTTTGAGTAGCACATAATATAATCCGCGTTTAGTATAGTTATCTATTATCAAACGGCTATGTTTTCCACTCAACTCATTGCCCCGAGGCGTGTTGGTAGCAGTGCAAAGACGCTCTTTAACGAGGCGAATATTAGCGTTTGCTCTAGGGAGCGTATTGTTCGGTTACCTCGACGTTGTGGTTGTGTCCAAGCTATCCATTGCGCTTTCGCTTTCGATTTAGACGAGGGGGCGTGACTGGGCCACATAGGTTCTGTGGACGCTTCAGCTTGAGTGAGCGGTCACATCGTGCATCAAGGGCCTGTAGAACGCACCTCTCTGTATCAGCAGTAGCACTCGTGGGAAGGAGTTGCTCTCGAATCTCCGGCTGCTGATAGCGACGTATTCTCCTTCGTAGACGTGCGCTCTTGTGGACAGGCGTAAGCGCCTTCTTTCTTCCAATATCGCGTGGGCGTGCTATAACGAGCTATCAAGTCTAGGGACGTGTAGTGTCTCTCAGCATCGCAACGCCCTAAGTTTGGCCTAAAATTGCCGCAGCAGTTCCTGTACGTTTCCTAACTCGCATTCGCGCAGTCATTTTCTCTTCCAGCACATCTGATAATCATAATTCTTTTCCCTTCGTCTCTTGTCAACGATTCTTACGATCTCTCACTGTTGGAAATAGGGGATGGTAATCTCCGACTTCATAGGGCTGATAGGGCTCGGGCCCGCTAGTAGAGTTTTAGATACCTAGTAGACTCCTACCTTATCCAGCAACAACCAAAATATCAATATGCCCCCTTATGACCTCGTATTCCAACAACGACTTGCCGGCGGCGATGTCATTCCTGACCCTGATGAGGGAGAAGAAGACGAGGATATCTGTGCACGAGACTGGGAGAAAATGAGAGCAGGCGCAGATTGTAAAGGGAGAGGATAAACCGAAGAGCACGGGAGGTAGAATGCCTAAGACTCGAAAATCATAAGCAACTCGTTAAGGCGACAATGAGGCTGTGTAACGGTGTAAAGTACCTAGGGTAAAGGACATGTGAGGTATGTGGCATATCGATCGAAGTTGTTTCTTTGGAAAGATCCGTCGGCTTGGGAGGTCAATGTGAACAGCAAATGCATAGGTTTGTGGGCTTGTTGAACCATGGCATTTACAATCCAATTCGAGACCATTCCCTAAAGTCCTTTGAACTTGCAGAATATTTCGATGCACGCTCATTCCCTATCCACTGTATCTTCTCCATTCTTGAGTGGTTTGACATCAACACTGTCATTGCCATCAACGGAAGAGGTGCTGTGTTTTTCATCTTGCAAGATCTCATCAGTCTCTTGGTAGCATGAAGAAGAATGTTGACTTACCATCGCCGTAAAGAACGTCCTGTGTCTTTTTCACCTGTGCTCTCGCAAAGCATGGGCGACAGTGTACAGCTGAAGATCCGTCAGCCAGGAGAATGACCACGGCAAACTCGATGGTAAGTGCAACAAAGCATTCGAGAACGGTAAGTATCAGACCGGTCGCCATTAAGGTCAAGTTCTTGATATCGGGCTTCATTTGCATGGTAGAGTAGTTAGACGGTAGCAGCGATTGAAGCTACGTTGACCGATGGGTCGTTTCAACCTCATGGTAAGCTACGAGTGATACCGAGAGGGGGGCAGAAGGGTGGAACTTACAATCTTTTAGATGCGTAATTGTTGAGAAGATCTTCTTCTCTCGATTCGTAGGTTTTGGGTGTTGGTCTTTGGGGATTGCAGGAATTGGGATGATAGCAGAGCGACCATGCCTTTTGTAAGTGAAACCTGAGCAACCAGACAGAGCAGGTTTTTTTGAATTCGTTTCGTGTGTTATTGAGACAGAATCCACTGCTTAATTGAAAATTTCACGTTCGAGGTCTATCTCGATGACCGTTTCAACGGTCACTGAAGAAATTTCTCTCGCGGAGCTCAGATACTGAATGAAGCACTGGGGAAACACTGAATGGGACACTGGATGGGGCACTGAATGGGGCACTGAATGAGGCACCGAAGAAACATTGAATGAGGCACTGAAGGAACATTAAATCGGGCACTGAATGAAACACTGAATGAAACACTGAATAGGGCACTGAGTAGGGCACTGAATGAAACACTGAATAAAAATTGATACTTATTAGTTGTTTTGAGAATTCACACTCCACCTTTGATGTGCTTTTTTCATAGTGTTCTTTCACTAATCACACATACGTTTTATTGATCTTTCACTTGTATCGATGTGGGTTGTTGCGGCTTCCTAACAAATGAGAGGGTTCGTTTAATTGGCACATTGGGTCTTTCCCCCGGAAATTTTAGAGTTTGTTGTGACAACTTACTGTAGAATACAGTACATAGGGGTAATTCCGTCAAACCTCAACCCCCACCCACGATAACAAACGACATATTCTGAGATCCCACTGAACGCATACATGCAGTATCTCGGAACCAAGGCAAAGTCTGCGCTTCGAATACAATTGTTGCAATGTGTTCTCACGAGTCTGGAGTAAGGGCTCAGCTGGGATGCTATTTTCCAAGGGCGCATGCAGATTTTTCAACAAGGTAAATGATGGCAGGGCAGGTCAGCTATCGGACTAAGTGGCTAAAAGGTCAGATCAATGTCCAATTGTCCTCTTCGCGCATGCTTTGTATCTCTAGGCAATGATTATATGGTTTGGACGGAACGATAAGCCTCTTCTTCCATTCGGAAATCGGTAGTTGTTCACCGGCATTCTGCGAGCATCCGCTAATCTATGTATGCTCACTTGAGGCTCTTTGAAGCTCCAGAATCTTCGGGATCGAGAAACCCTGCTTGATCGGAAACAGACTGTAAGGACATTGCTGTTTAGGTACCCAATGGATTTTAATACTTCCATTCCACCTGCAAAAAAACACGCCATGATGGCTTATGGCTTGCATATCGTGTTCCGATAAAAAATCCCTTCTGTTACAGATGTAAACCGCCTTCGCAATCTGAAAAAAAGCAATTACCACCAGAAACGGTTTATGCAAAACATTTCTCAAGCTAAACATGATGAAACATGGGTGGTGTTTATTTTTAAAACTCATGGAACGCTTTCGGCGTTCGCATTGCGGTTCTTTCTCGTCCCTACTCGCTGGCGATCATCTCACAAGGCTACCGCCCAAGAAGTCAAATCTTCAACGAACGGTTGACATGAGGGATGTGCAAACCTTGTTCATTGGTTCGTTTTCTAGGACGTGCAGATACAAATACAGGGGAAGGCGTCTGAGGATCTGTATAAACTGGAGTACTCCTGCCAACAAATACAACAGTGACAAGGCTGCGGGCGCGTGCAAAAAGATATACCTGCCTCTATAGAATCATAGCGATCCTGTTGATCTTTGATCCCTTGCATTGAATTTCTTCCACGGCTCTGACAACTATGCCTACACAAAGACGCTGGTCTGCAACAAGATCAAGAAGTCCGTATAGGGAGCTTGCTCGAGATGAAGTCCCCTTTTTCGACGAGCCACTGATTTACTTTACTCCATATACTTCCCCCATACGCGAAGTATATTTGACGGGAAATTTTTAAGTAGTGCTTGTCGCTAAGTGTTGACCTAGGCTTTCGATTCAAATGGAGCCGCAATTTCTTCACACGGTCGTCGACCTCGACCTCCGTCGAGTATCAAGTCTGACTTCCAAATGGATCTTGAAAGGGCCAGGGAAAACAGCTTATTAGACATAGAAGACGCCGAAGCCCAGCTGTAAGTGAAGTCTATCTCATCTAGTTCAGGGTTTTTGTACTGACTGTGAAGTATTCAACCCCTCCCATTCCAACCTCCTGTCAACGGAACTGCTGGCTCGACCAGTGGTAGCTCCCTTCATCCCCAAGATATCCATCGACGACTGTCTGTATCTAGTACAAGTACTTCGAATGGCCTTCCTCGGGGCCGCGAGAGGTCGCCTGGTCCTACAGTCCGAAGTCGGAAGAATAGTGCTACTGGACCGGCAAAGCGGATGTGTCTAGCTTGCAGAACGTTGGGGGAAGATCGCAGCTTGTGCAATGTGTGCAACGTATCACTTTGCAACATTTGTTGGGACATGCAGATCACACACAGGGAGGACGCCAGGGCTGCTGGTGGCATCCCGCACGAGAAGACGAATCAAGAGCTTGCGGAGAAAATCAAAGCTTGCCTTGAGCCAAGCATGACTGATGAGCAACAGAAAAAGCTTCACATAGATGACGAAAATACGACATGGTTTGGCGTTGCGCAGGATGAAATGCAGGAGCTGACGTTCGAAGATTGCGGCAGGTACGCCAATATCATGGCCGATTGCTCTTCTGGTCGGAAAAGATGCCAGTATCCATCGTTGGTCTCTTTTGTGGGCCAAACAGGTCAGTATTCTGTCCAATCAGTAGGAGATTGTTAATCAAATTACAGGAGCTGGGAAAAGTACTCTCATCAAGATGCTTATCGAGCTCACACCCAATGGCGGACATGATGCGGTTCCAGTCGTGGGGTCCATCAACCACAGCGTGCCGACCAGTGGCGATGTGCACCTCTACTCTGATCCAAGTACTTATGTCACTAACTTTCCAATCCTATACGCTGATTGCGAGGGTCTAGAAGGTGGAGAGATAGAACCGATGGCGGCTCAGGCTAAGCGTGATATAAACCAAGCCTTTGATATTGACCATACTAGAAGGACAGGATCCTCCAAGAAGAGATTGAGGAAGAAGCATCATAGTTCCCAACGAGAAATCACTTGGGCAATTACGCCGGAGCAAAAGAGCCGTCAATACTCGGTGAAAAATTTATATCCTCGCTTGCTCTATACCTTTTCTGATGTTTGCGTCTTTGTGCTCAAAAACTCCAGGTACAGGTCCTACGTTGCCATACATACATAAAATTTTTATCCTGACTACTAATATAGAACCATTGAAAGCGTAGTGGAACAGCTCATTGTTTGGGCTTCCACAGCGCTCGAGAAGTCTACCAATCAGCCAGTGCTGCCTCATGTTATAATTGCCTTAAACGCGACAGAGAACGCAATAGATCCTCAGCAATGGGACGTCACCTTCGCAACAGAGGACCTTATGAGAACAGCTTCCAAAGCGATCTTCAACAAACCTAGCTTCAAGAAACACATAGACTTTTGGAAAGATCGCAAAAGATCAATTCGAAATGCTCAAGACCTGCTCTGCTCTTATTATTCTAGCGTGCGGGTGGTGCGCATACCAACAAGAGGCCGTCCTCAACTCATCGGCGAACAACTAGGCAAACTTTACAATGAAATTAGTGAAGCTTGCAAGAAATCACGTCTTGGAAGAAAAAAGAAGCGTATGCTTCTCGACGCCGATGAATTGCAGCCTTATTTGCAGTATGCTTTTGATCACTTTTCGAGCGATCTAGATATGCCTTTCGATTTCGTAAAGGCGTCAATCTTGAACAATCCTATACCGAAGGATTTTGGTGGCAACATACTGCAGCTGGCCATTAACGTCATGAATGTCTTGGAAAATCAGGTTACCGGAAAGGTAATATTTGATGAGCTGAGTCTCGTGGTTGCCTCGTGTATAATGCTAGACGCTGCACGACACAAAATGAAAGGTAGATACGACGTCGTTAGATCCCACACTTGCTAATTACGCACAGGTACTGCCGAGAGCATCTTTAGGGAGCACTATATGGTGTACTGCGATGATGCCATAGAGGATTTTTGTGATCGCCATTGGCCATGTGAATTCAGCAGCTCAGAGGGCAGATGCACCAATGTTAGGAGTGGTCACAGTCCAAAAGGTCACCAGCTTCGCAACGGAAAATCTTTCGGTAGCGGACCTTATCAATCAAGCTTTTCAACGGAATTTTATAGTGATACGTGGAAATGCAAGATCCACCATGATCTCGAAATCCTCCTGAATATGCTCCGCGAGGCTGGCGACGATTACGAACCCGAAGAGCTTGTGGCCTCGCGGATCCACAAGGACTCCGTGTTGACTCCATTTTTTCAACACGTCAAGTCCTCTGAATACTATGTAAGTCACTCGACGTGTTTCTCGTGCCTCATAGCTCCGCCGGAACATATGTTACCCTGCAGTCACGTTATCTGCACCCCATGCCTGCAAGCATACGGTGCCGCGAAAGGCAAGGTTCTGATGGAGATCACTTCTTGTCCATTATGGCATGAGCGACCCATGACATGGGACAAACCGTGGCAAATCGTCCTCAAGCCAGCTTCGGCCGGCACTCGGATCTTAACACTTGATGGGTAAGAATCCTACGGACACACCTTTGAGTCATATGCTAATAAATCTGTCATTCATAGTGGAGGAATACGTGGCATAGCCGAATTGGAGATCCTACGGCTCATTCAGGTGGCTTTGGGTGGTAAGATTCCACTTCAGGCTTTTTTTGACCTGATTGTTGGCACAAGGTGAGCGATTACGCCTCTTGGGCTTTTACTACTCCCTGAAGTAGAATATCTGGGGCAACATTGACTCCAAAATTAGTGCTGGCGGGATTATAGCCCTAGGAATCGGTGTAGAAGGATGGAATATTGATCGTTGCATCGACGAATTTAAATCGCTTTGCAGACCAGCCTTCACGCCACGCAGAGGCCATAGCATCTGGGGTATTTCGCAGATGATCCAAGCCCATAACGGTAGCATCTACTCAACGCAGCCTTTGCAGAAAGCTCTACAGGGCGCTTTTTCTTCAGATCCTCTTTTCGGTGGTCAGCGCTTGGTGGAGACCCTTTCTAAGGTTGCTTTAACCACCACCTCAGCCGCCGGGCTACAACCTGTTGTATTGTCTAATTATAATCGCACCATTGACCGTGAAGAGAAGAGTTAGCTAACTGTTCTTTATTGTCGCGTCTCCTGCAGCTAACTTATCGAATAGAGAGCTATATCTTTCAGCGACCCGAAAAACCGGAAGCTGAAATGAACATCTGGGAAGCGTAAGGAAACAATATACTATATATTGCAGTGGCGAAGCTAAGCCAACACAACAGTGCTCGAGCCACTTCTGCGGCACCAACTTATTACAAACAATTTCCGCATGAGCCTTCGAAACAGACATATATCGATGGAGGCATATGGCACAATAACCCAGTAAATATAGCCGAGTCGGAACGCAAGCTGATTTGGCCTGATACCGCTCACTTACCCCCTGACATTCTACTGTCGATCGGCTCTGGTTGCTGTCAAACACTACCGACTCCCAAGCGTCCTTCGAAAGCGGTTCGAAGACATGGGATTGGGTCAAATATCAAGGCATACTACCGCCTTGCAGTTGACCATATAGAAAGCAGTCTTGATTCCGAGAGGATTTGGCGAGAGTACTTAGAGGGACTATCACCCTCACAAGAACAGAAGCGCCGTTACAGACGCCTAAATGTCCAACTTGAAGAAGCACCGCCAAAGCTTGATGATGTCGACAGCATAGACGAGCTCCAAAATACCGCCCGAAAACATTGGAGCCGCGACCCACGGATCTCAGACGTGGCCCAGGATCTTATAGCCTCAAGTTTCTATTTTGAGAAGGTTAAGCTTGCAACAGAGGACGATGGGTCCTACGCATGTACAGGTAGGTGTAGTGGCTCTGATACTTCTGTATAAACGCTGATGATCCGTAACAGGTCATATAAACTGCCGGTTCATTCCAGGTTCCCAGCATGTCAGGGACCTTGGAATGTATCTCCGAGACTGTCAATCTGATCCCCATAGCCCTTTCTTCGTCATCCAGGAGCAGTATCGGGCGCCCCTAGCTGAATTTGTCCCAATCAGCCACAAAGTCATTGATGACATGATTCGCGACGGACGCTTTCAATTGGAACTTATTAAATTTCGAATATCGCGCCTCCATGCGTCCTCAGAGATCTTTATATGTCTGAAAGACGAGAATTCCTACATCCCTATCAGTGGCTTTCCTCGAACACTACAGCAAGAGAATAGTCAGAAAGGTACCAGCAGAGACACCTCTTACCCCATCTAGCCCCTCTGTTTTCCATAGTCATCACTCCCTAAAATTATATCGAACTCCGGAAAACAGTAACTAATTCATCGTAGTCGCCCGCCAGCTCGGCAGCAACTTCGACAGAAGACGCACCCTCTCGCAACGGAGGCGCCGCGGTCAGTGGTCTGGTCCACTGTCTCCTTACGCCCCAGCGCCAGACGATGACACTGTTTCTCGCTACTCGGACCCCTCCTACCTCGTGGGCAGCTCCACCCGTGAATCATTAGCCGCGATAACCCGACGCTTCAGTAGTTCTACGAATGAACTTCCTGGGAATGACATACCCGACATCTCAATCCAGGAGATGGACGATACTTCCACAGCACCAGTCGAGCTTCAAGCATATTTCTCGGTACTCGAGATGGAGGCAGACGTGCATAATGGTGAGCCATACGAGATGCCCGCGGAGTACATGAGGCCCCGGCACGGATGGCACGAGTTTTCATAAATGAAGCGTCGGAGTTGAAAGTAGGGTGACTGGTTCACATGAATTGAGAGATCATGGATTTTTGCATTGCGACGCGTTTATACAGTTGTACCATCTATTACTGCGCCGGCTACAAAAGTCAATAGACCACTCGAATCTCTTGTTTCCACAACCTCCGTACTATCGCCACGTCATCCCTACAGTCTGTGCTATTTCGCCTAAACCGCTATGATCTATTATCACTACTGAAAAGTATCCCAAAGGGTGTTTTACCAGAAAAAATCCCATAGCTCATCCACATGTTCAGAACATCGAGGTCATGAACAAACTTCAGCAGCAATTACACCGTTGGTTTTATCGAAACTGGACTTCCTACAAGCCCGACAAAGAAAGATGGGAAAGCGCAAAAATTGGGCATCCTCCCAACAGAACACTTACCACCTACCACAAGCACCAACCGCTACTTTCCAACCTAATCTACCTACATCAATCCCACATTCTCCCTTCCTTTATATCCCACCAAAACTCACCGATGATATTTCATCACCACTTATACCCGCCCACCGTCTTTATCTTCAGAACTCAACAACACGGGTCAAGTGCATTTCTAGTTCTAAATTCCCGCCAAAGAACACTTATACCCTTCCCTTCCCTGCCCAACCCAACCCAGCCCCTCTCATCCACCAAACCTTACAACCCTCCCTCCAACAAACCAAAAAAAAGCCATCAAATTCTCGCTCGCACTCACCCGACCTTATCACAAAACATCCCAATCACATTTCCAACCCCCCCAAAAAAAGAAATCATCAGCATCACCAGCACACCCACCCCCACCCCAACACTACACTACATCATCGCATACTCAAAAATA
>JAABVA010000540.1_pt1 | contig 47532 bp, 46 predicted proteins | sample 5560331 | NCBI WGS metagenome assembly JAABVA01 (sample SAMN12812661, study PRJNA571458) | rock metagenome | isolation source: Antarctica rocks | place: Antarctica: Victoria Land, Mt New Zealand sud | collected 2016-01-07 | reverse complement strand
CGACCGGTCGAGGCAGGGCACGATGGGCGATGAGGTGGAAGCCGGCACTGAACGCCTTCGCGATCACCTTCGAGGGACGCATCAACTAAATGCCAAGCCGGATCCACCGTTTATCGGACACTCCCGACCGCCCCACGTGGCGGCGCTGTCGGCCCCGCCCGAGCTGCGGTGAGGTTCGTGGCTTGGTGTTGTGTCCATCATCGGTGCTTATTCAGTAGGTGTAGATGTCGATGAGGAATGTGGCTAGTGCGGTCCATAGGGCCAGCCGGATGGTGTTGCGGGCGGTTTCTCGGGCACCGGCGGTGAGGGTGAGAGCGATGGCTGCCCCGGCGAGGGTGAACATGCCTGAGCCGGTGTCCTGCCAGCTCACGGGGAATGGGCGGAATGGGAGGTCGTGGGAGAACGCCTCGGTGGCTCCGGTCCAGCGCAAGATGCTGTTCCACCACAGTGGCATCAGGAAGGCTGTGGCACCGGCTGTGAGGAGCACGATGGGTCGCCGAACCCGGGCCAAACCACCCACCAGGACGAGGGCTAAGACGGCCGACAGGCCTGCGCCGTACAGCATCGATCCGATACTCATGGTCTCTCCAACGGGCGCGGACATGGGTTCGCCGAGTCATGGGTTTGCCTCGGGCGGGCGGGCGGGGGGTGGTGTGGCGGGGTTGTTGTTTGTTGCGGGCACCGTCTGCCCGGATGGCTTCGGGCACCCCGACGGGCAGGGTTCCGGTGGAGGCGAGGTTGATTGCGTCGTAGTCGATGTCGGGCATTCGGCGGTCGAAGGTGATCGCTTTGTGGGCGAGGGACAGGCGACGGCGATGTCGGCGTGGATGAGGCCGAGTTTGCGGGCGGCGACGGCGATGCGGGTTTGGCAGCGGGCGGCATCCCCGGCTGGGCGGCGCTTGGCCGGATCGTGCATCAGGCCGGACAACAGCAGCGCCAGGATCGGCAGCGCGATGAACGTGCTGAGCATGAAGCGCAGGCTCGTCGTGTCGGCGAGCCAGCCGAACACCGGGCTGAACAGCCCACCGACGCTCACCGCGAGCCCCACCGTGACGCCACTGGCCGTGCCGATCCGGTTGGGCAGGTAGTCCTGGCCGAGCACCACGAACACACTGAACGGCATGAAGCAGCCGACGCCGGTGAGCACCACGAACGGCAGCGCCGTGGCCGGGATGGGCGCCAGCACCAGCCCCAGCAGGCCGGGGACGGTGAGCACCAACCCGATCCGGATGCTCATCAGCCGGCCCCAGCGGTCGGCGACCCAACCGCCGAGCAGTGTCCCGCCCGCGCCGGCGAACAAGAACACAGTCAGCGCCGCACCCCCAGCAGCCTGCGATGCACCGAGGCCCTGGATGAAGTACAGCGCCAGGAAGGAGCTGATGCCGAAGAACAACACCGAGCGCACCACCACCACGGCCGTCAGCCGCGCGAACGCCGGCCAATCGTCGTCGCCACTGGGCAAGGCATGCTTGCGGCGCTGCCCAGCCCGGCCGTCGAGCACGGTATCCAGCTTGCTCACCAGCAGCACCGTCATGACTACCGCGGGCACCACCAGCAGCACGGTCCCCCGCAGACCGGCCAGCAGCAGCACCGGGGTGGCGATGAGCGAACCCACCGCGAAGCCACCGTTGCCGCCGAGTGCGAACAGGCTCATCGCCCGATTGCTGTTGCCCGAAGCCTGCCGCGCGGCACGCGCGGCCTCGGGGTGGAAGGCCGCGACACCCAACCCCGACAGCGCGATGACCAGCCAGGTGAGCACGTAGTTGGACCACAGCCCGGCCAGCCCGACGCCGATACCCGCGGTGAGCATCCCCGCGGGAATCATCCAGCGACGCGAGCGCCGGTCGGTCCACCAGCCGAAGGCGGGCTGGGCCACCGAGGACAGCACCGTCGCGGCCAGGGTCAGCCCGGCCACGGCGGCGTAGCTGTAGTGCCGCTCGGCGACCAGAAAAGGCAGCAGGGCGGGCACCGCACCCTGATAGAGGTCGTCGACCACGTGCGCCGAGGACATCAGCGCCACGCCACGCCGGTTCACCGCCACCCGCTGCCCCTGACCTCGATTACGGCGACGATAGTCCCGCCGCCCCGAGGGCCTACCGAGCAGCAGCCCGCTCGCGCTGCGGCACCACCGTGTACCGCGGGTCGTTTGCCGAAGCCTGCCCGGCATGGAAGATGCCGAAGCGGGTGCACCAGGAACCGGCAAGCACGGCGGCACCCGCGACGATCGACGTCAGCCGGCTGCGTCCGCCCGCCGCCAGTAATGCCCCGCCCCCGGTGAGCGCCCTGGCAGCCGTGAGGTAGCGGCCCGCCGCGCCCTGGTGCATGGGCTCGGCCGACAGGCCCATCGTGGACTCCATCCGCCTGCTCATCGCCAGTTCCAGCGCCGCACCACCGACCGCCAACTTGCGAGCCGGTCCCGCCTCCCCCGCCGGCACCGTCAGCAGGCTCATCCCGCCCGCGGCCGCGGCCGCACTGCCCACGAAGACGAAGGGCATCTCGCGGCGACCGTCGTGCCACGACGGTGTCGCCGTGTCCGTGAGGAGCACGGCGGTGTAGGACGCCAGGGCCGGGGCCAGCACCGCGGCCACCACTCCGGACGCACGCCCGACGGTGCGCGCCACGCCGCGTTGCCTGAGCTCGCTGAGGGCGGCGAGCCCGGCCATCGGTCCGTAGGCGGTAAGAATCCAGGTGCCCACGCTCATCGGCGAGGTCGGTTTGGCCACCCGCAGCATGTGGTGGAAGCGCGCGGGCTTGCCGAGGTCGTGGATGAGCGCGACGGCGCTGAGCGTCACCGCGCCGAGAGCCGTGGCGCGGGCGGAGCGTCGCATGGTGGGGCGGCCGCTGAGGTCGGCCCCGAGCGCCAGCAAGGAGGACCCGCCGGCCAGGCCACCGAGGAAGAGGTACGCCGGGATGTCGACCTGCCAGGGTGAGGCCTTGACGATGGGCCGGCCGTAGTAGGAGGTGAACTCGGCGTCGGGCACCATCGCCCGTTCACCACGCCGACCACCCTTGCGACGACGAGTCGGGCTAGTCATGGCCGCCCCGCGAAGGCCGCGATCGCCCCGGCCAACAAGGTGGCCGCAGCCAGCCCTGCCTGCTTCCACATCTGCGGCAGGTGCTTGGTGGTGACCACCGGGTCGGGCGGCAGCCCGTACACCTCGGGTCTGTCCAGCAACAGGAAGAACGCCCCGGTGCCGCCCACACCATCGTGGGGGTCGTGACCGTACAGCTGGGCATTGGGTTTGCCGGCTTCGACCAGCTGATCCACCCGGCCGGCCGCCCGCACCCGCAGCTCGTCCAGGTCGCCGAACTGGATGGAGTCGGTGGGGCACGCCTTGGCGCAGGCCGGTTCCATGCCCACGCCGAGGCGGTCGTAGCAGAGGGTGCATTTCTGGGCCAGGCCGACGGCCGGATCGTCGGCGGGACCGGTGCGGCGATCGATCACCCCGTACGGGCAGGCGGGAACGCAGTAGCCGCAGCCGTTACAGATGTCGTTCTGCACCACCACGGTGCCGAACTCGGTGCGGAACAGCGCGCCCGTGGGGCAGACGTCCAGGCAGGCGGCATGCGTGCAGTGCTTGCAGACGTCGGAAGACATCAGCCACTCGAACGGCACACCCGCGCTCTCCGTGGTTTGCGCCCCGGGCAGCGTCATCGATGGCATACCCAGGTCCACTTCGGACGGAGCCACGTCCGGAATCGATGGCTTCGCTGGTTTTTCAATGAAGGCCACGTGCCGCCAGGTCGATGCGCCAAGACTCACGCTGTTGTCGTAGGAGTGCCCGGTCAGCTCCAGACCATCCTCGGGCACGGCGTTCCACTCCTTACAGGCCACCTCGCAGGCCTTGCAGCCGATGCAGACGGAGGTATCGGTGAAGAAGCCCTTACGTGCACTCATCTGCTCAAGCCCCTCTCACCCATGCTGCCAGCGTCCTCGGGGATACCCGCCCGGCGGCGGTAGTCCGCCATGTAGTCCAGCAGCCGGGGACCCCGTGGACGCCTGCCCGGCTGGATGTCGCAGGTGGCCACCTTGCTCTCCTGGATGTGCACGTTGGGGTCGAGCGCGATGGACACCAGCTCATTGGCCGCGTCCCCGACGCTGAGCCCGTTGGGCCCCCAGTGGTAGGGCAGTCCGATCTGGTGCATGGTGCGCCCCTGGATGGTCAGCGGCCGGATCCGCTCCGTCACCAGCACCCTGGCCTCGATTGCCGTGCGCGCGGAGACGATCGTGGCCCAGCCGAAGTGCTCGAGCCCCCGCATCTGCGCCAGCTCCGGGCTCACCTCGCAGAAGAACTCCGGTTGCAGCTCGGAGAGATAGGGCAGGAAGCGACTCATCCCCCCGGCGGTGTGGTGCTCGGTGAGCCGGTAGGTGGTGAACACGAACGGGAAGATGTCGCTGCCGGGTGGGCTGTAGCGGTTGTCCTTCCGCGAATACGCCTCACGCGCCGGGTTGCTCTGCTGGGCATAAAGCCGGTTGGCGAAGGGAGACTCCTCCGGCTCGTAGTGGGCGGGGATCGGCGCGTCGAGCACCCCGGCTGGCGAGTACAGCCAGGCCTTGCCATCGGTCTGCATGATGAACGGGTCGTCCCCGGCGATCGCGTCCTCGGCTCTGGCGTCCTGGGGCGGCCGATAATCCGGCCGCTTGGTGGGTTGGAAGTCCGGCACGTCGTGCCCGGTCCACTTCTCCTGCTCCTCGTCCCACCAGACGTAGGCCTTGCGGTCGCTCCACGGCTTGCCTTCGGGGTCGGCGGACGCCCGGTTGTAGAGGATGCGGCGGTTCGCCGGCCACGCCCAACCCCACTCCGGTGCTACCCAGCTCTGCTCGCCGCCCGGCTTGCGCCGGTCGGCCTGATTGACGCCGTCGGCATAGACCCCGGCATAGATCCAGCACCCACAGGTGGTGGAGCCGTCGTCCTTGAGTCCGGTGTAGGCGGGGTTCGGCTGGCCGTCGGAGCCGTAGCCGTTGATTTCGGCCAGGACGGCTTCAGCGCTGGGGTCGGCGAGCGGACCCTCGGTCGGGTACTCCCAGGTGAGGTCCAGCACGGGGGCGTCCCGGTCCTCGGCGGAACCCGCGAGCTTGTGCCGGATGATCCGGCCCAGGTGGTAGTAGAACCACAACTCGCTGCGGGCGTCACCGGGTGGTTCGACGGCCTGGCGGTGCCACTGGAGCATCCGCTGGGTGTTGGTGAAGCTGCCGCTCTTCTCGGTGTGCGCGGCCGCGGGCAAGAAGAACACCTCGGTGCCGATGTCTTCGGTCTTCATCTCCCCGGTGGCGATCTCGGGGCCGTCCTTCCACCAGGTGGCGCTCTCGATCATCACCAAGTCGCGTACCACCAGCCAGTCGAGATTGGCCATGCCCCGGCGCTGCAACTTGGCGTTGGCCGACCCGACCGCGGGGTTCTCCCCGACCAGGAAGTACCCGCCACCACCGGTGTCGACCTGGCGCATCACCGTGTTGTACGAGCCGTGGTCACCGGTCAGCCGGGGCAGGTAGTCGAAACAGAAGTCGTTGGCCGCGTTGGCGTTGTCGCCCCACCAGGACTTCAGCAGGCTGACGGTGTAGGCGTCCATGTTGCCCCAGTAGCCCTTCCGACCCGCGTCGGCGGCGACGAAATCGTCCAGCGTCGCGTGCTGGTGCGCGTGCGGCATCGGGATGTAGCCAGGCAGGATGTTGAACAGCGTCGGAATGTCGGTGGAGCCCTGGATGCTGGCGTGCCCGCGCAAGGCGAGGATGCCGCCACCGGGACGGCCGATGTTGCCGAGCAGGGTCTGCAGAATCGACGCCGCCCGGATGTACTGCACGCCAACGGTGTGTTGTGTCCACCCCACGGCGTAGACGAAGGCCGAGGTGCGCTCCCGGCCGGAGTTAGCGGTGAGCGCATCGGCCAGCTGCCCGAACTGCTCGGTGGAGATCCCGCAGACCTCGGACACCATGTCCGGGGTGTAGCGGGAGAAATGCCGCTTGAGCACCTGGAACACGCACCGCGGATGCTCCAGCGTGGGATCGACATGCGGCTCTCCGGCGATGCTCGCTCCGCCGCTGCCATGGGTGTCCGATGGTGCGCTCTTCTGGCCGCCCGAGCTGCCCTGCTGGTTGCCGGTGCGGTCCTCGTACTGGGTGTCGCGTTGGCCCGCAGCCGCGGCCAGCTCTGTACCCTCGTATTGCCAGGTGCGGGTGTCGTACTGGTGCTTTTCGGGGTCGTACCCGGAAAACAAGCCGTCCAGGTCCTCGGTGTCCCGGAAATCGTCCCGCAGGATGGTTCCCGCGTTGCTGTAGGCGACGACGTAGTCGCGGAAGTACTTCTCCTCGGTGAGGACGTGGTTGACCAGGGCACCGAGCAACACGATGTCCGAACCAGCGCGCAGCGGGATGTGCAGGTCAGCAAGCGCACTGGTGCGAGTGAACCGCGGGTCGACATGGATGATCGTCGCGCCCTTGGCTTTCGCCTCCATCACCCACTGGAACCCGACGGGGTGGCACTCGGCCATGTTGGAACCTTGGATGACGATGCAGTCGGCGTTCTGCAGGTCCTGCTGGAAGGTCGTGGCGCCGCCGCGACCGAACGAAGTTCCCAGACCGGGAACGGTGGAGCTGTGTCAAATACGAGCTTGGTTCTCCACCTGCACAGCGCCCAGCGCGGTGTACAGCTTCTTCATCAGGTAGTTCTCTTCGTTGTCCAGCGTCGCCCCGCCGAGGCTGGCCAAGCCCATCGTCCGGCGGGTGCGTTTGCCGTCGGACTCCCACTCCCAGGTGTCCTTGCGGGTGGCGATGACCCGGTCGGCGATCATGTCCATGGCGACGTCGAGGTCGAGCTCTTCCCACTCGGTGCCGTAGGGCCTGCGGTAACGGACCTTGCGCTCGCGCCCCGGGTTGGTGACGAGTTGCTTGCTGGCCGAGCCCTTCGGACACAGCCGTCCCCGGGACACCGGACTGTCCGGGTCGCCCTCGATCTGGGTGACGCGTGCTATCCCATCTGGCCCGGACTTGACGTAGACGTTCTGCCCGCAGCCAACGGCGCAGTACGGGCAGATGCTCTTCACCACCTTGTCCGCCGTGGCGGTGCGGGCGACGAGCGCGGCGGTGTGCGGCGACTGAGCGGCCGAACCGCGGCCGGTGGAGTCCGGGCCCGTCAGTTGCCGGACCACGGGCCACTGCAGGAAGGTCTTGCGCAGTTCCATCGCTAATTCCCTCCACCGGCGTCTGCCGACCAGTGAAGCCGCTGCAGGCCTGGCTTGCAACCGCAAGGCGCCCGGCACCGTTGCTTCCGGGTTGAGGGTCCCGCGCTTCACCCGGGTTGGGCACCGTTTCGGTCGGTGAGCGAACGCAGTGGTGCCCGAACGGCTGCTAGAACCTCAGTTCCTGAGCACCGCGACCACGGCCATGCTGAGGAACACCTAGTGCGTGACCCCAGTTGAGGGACGAATCAGGCGCGGCTAACGTCGGAGTTGGTTGAGCCAACAGCCAGGCCCCTTCCCCGACCGAAGGATTGCGCCGTGTCCGCTCGAGCCAAGAAGCACCATCCCGAAGCTTCCGGCGAGGCGACGGACGATCCGAAGTCCGACTTCTCCGCTGGGCTAGCCGACTACCACGACCCGACCGCCGGTTTCGGTGGCGGCACACCTGCCTACAGCGCGCTGACTCTGCGCCTGGCCCTCGCGATCTTTGGCGCGGTCCTCTGCGGCGGTGCCGCCGTGGTCATCGCCCTAACGACCCACCACGTGGGATTCACCGTGGTGTTTGCCGTCCTCGCGGTGATCGCCGTAGTGGACGTCGCCGTAATCCTGCGCCGCAAGCGGCGTGGCGAACCCGGCTGAACACCAAACGCACACGGCCCCATCGCCGTTGGTCGAGACGTGGCGCCGGCCGCACGCTCGTGTGACACTCGGAAGAGAGGTGAGGTGAACATGCACCGCGATTCAGAATGCGATGTCGCCGAGCGATTATTCCGTGACTTCGAACGGCTCCACCCGCTGCCGGTGATCGCGACGGTGGTGCGCCGGTGCCGAATGGAGCTGCAGGAGTCCCTTCTGGGTGCCGCCGACCCCCAGTCGCTGGAGCGCTTGGCTCGCCAACGGCTGACAGATCTCCCGCCGAGCGCCGCCGCGACAAGGCGCTCTTCCCCCAGCCGGGAGACGGCCGCTGACTGATCGTCGCGAGCTACTTGGCGTCGGAGCCGCTGGCGTAGTCCGGCTCCACGGAGTCGGTCATCTTCTCGGACGGGGCAGCGGCGCCGTGGCTGCCGCCGCCGGTGTGCGCTTCCTCGCGAATCCGGTCGACCATGTGCGGGTAGTGCAGCTCGAACGCGGGCCGCTCGGAGCGGATTCGGGGTAGGGCAAGAAAGTTGTGCCGCGGGGGTGGGCAGGAGGTGGCCCACTCCAGCGAGTTGCCGAAGCCCCACGGATCGTCCACCAGCACCGCCTCGCCGTAGCGATAGCTCTTGAAGACGTTCCAGACGAACACCAGCGTTGAGGCGCCGAGGATAAACGCGCCGATCGTGGAGATGGTGTTGAGCGTGGTGAATCCATCGGAAGGCAAGTAGTCGGCGTAGCGCCGCGGCATGCCCTCGTTGCCCAGCCAGTGCTGCACCAGGAAGGTGGTGTGGAAGCCGATGAAGGTCAGCCAGAAGTGGTATTTGCCCAGGGTCTCGTCCAACATCCGGCCGGTCATCTTCGGGAACCAGAAGTAGATACCGGCAAACGTGGAGAAGACGATGGTGCCGAAGAGCACGTAATGGAAGTGCGCCACCACGAAGTAGGTGTCGGAGACGTGGAAGTCCAGCGATGGGCTGGCCAGAATCACCCCGGTGAGGCCGCCGAAGAGGAAGGTGGACAGAAAACCCAGGGACCAGAGCATCGGCGTCTCGAAGGACAACTGGCCCCGCCACATGGTCCCGATCCAGTTGAAGAACTTCACCCCGGTGGGCACCGCGATGAGGAAGGTCATGAACGAGAAGAACGGCAGCAGCACCGCGCCGGTGGCGAACATGTGGTGCGCCCAAACCCCAGCGGAGAGTGCGCCGATGGCCAGGGTGGCGAACACCAGGCCCTTGTAGCCGAACAGCGGTTTCCGGCTGAACACCGGGAAGATCTCACTGACGATGCCGAAGTACGGTATCGCCACGATGTACACCTCCGGATGGCCGAAGAACCAGAAGAGGTGCTGCCAGAGGATGGCGCCGCCGTTGGCAGGATCGAAGATGTGGGCGTTGAGGTGCCGGTCGATCAGCAGCCCGAACAGTGCGGCCGTCAGGATGGGGAACGCCAGCAGGATCAGGATCATCGTCACCAGGATGTTCCAGGTGAAGATCGGCATCCGGAACATCGTCATTCCCGGCGCCCGCAGGCACACCACGGTGGTGATCATGTTGACCCCACCCAGAATGGTGCCCAGGCCGGCGATGATCAGCCCGGTGATCCACAGATCTCCGCCGACGCCGGGCGAGTGCACGACGTCGGAAAGCGGGGTGTAGGCGAACCAGCCGAAGTCAGCGGCGCCGCCGGGGGTGAGGAAGCCCGACAGCACGATGAGGCCGCCGAAGAGGAACAGCCAGTAGGAGAACGCATTGAGTCGGGGGAACGCTACATCCGGGGCACCGATCTGCAACGGCAGGATGACGTTGGCGAAGGCGAAGACGTTCGGCGTCGCATAGAGCAGCAGCATGATCGTGCCGTGCATGGTGAACAGCTGGTTGTACTGCTCGTTGGACAGGAACTGAAGCCCCGGTCGCGCCAGCTCGGCCCGCATGAGCATCGCCATCCCGCCGCCGATGACGAAGAAGATGAACGAGGTGACCATGTAGAGCTGACCGATCGTCTTGGGATCGGTGGTGTGCATCAGGTCGACAAGCACGCTGCCCTTGCGCGACTCCCGCGCCGGGTAGGGCCTGGTGATCACGGGCTTGGGCTGCAACGCGGTCATCGCTCACCGACCTCAAGATCGTCTGCGGCGCGTGGTCGAAGGCCCCACGCACGACACCGTCCGGGAACACTGGTGGGCCGACTGCTTGACCGCGCGCTCCGTTGTGGGGCTCACCGAGGCGGCCCTGCATAGAGGTGTACCACTGGTGGCAGCCGCACACCAGATGATTCCCCGCGGCTAGCGGCACATTTGGAAGAAGGGGACGATTCCTGCTCGTGACGCTGACGGAGATCGCCGAAGAGCTCTACGGCCTGCCGCCCGAAGAGTTCACCGCCGCGCGGGACAGTCAGGCCAAGCAGGCAGCTGAGTCCGGCGACCAAGCACTCGGCAAAACCGTCCGGTCACTCAAGCGGCCGAAGATCAGTGCTTGGCTGCTCAACATGTTGGTCCGGGAGCGGAGTGGGCAGCTCGGCGCTCTGTTGGAACTCGGGGCTGCGCTCCGGCAGGCGCAGGAGTCACTTGCCGGGGACGATCTAAAGCGCCTGTCCCGGCAGCGCCGCCAGGTGGTCCAGGCCCTCGCCCAGCAGGCGCGTGGGCTCGCCGCGCACCGCGGCCATCGGGTGAGCGAGGACGTCGAGCGGGAGATTGCGGGCACGCTCGAAGCAGCGCTGGCCGACGCCGACGCCGCAGCAGCGGTACACACGGGCCGTTTGCTCCGTCCGCTGCACGCCAACGGCCTCGACCCCGTTGACCTCACCGATGCCGTCGCCGCACCCACGGCCCCAGGTGCCTCGCGCCCACCGCGGTCCGCCCCTGCGCCCTCCATACAAGATGAGGCCACCGCGCAGGTCGAGGAACGGCGCACGGCTCGGCTCGCCGCCGCTGAGGTGGCCGTCCGCGAGGCACGGGAACGAGCCGCCCAGGCCCACGATCAACTGAGCACCCACGAGGAGGAACCCGCCACCGGGGGCCGCCCCCCCGCCCCGCCCCGCGCCAGGGCGGTCGAGCTCGAGGCCGCGTTGGCGCAGGCCAGGGACAAACAGGCCCAGGCTGAGGCCGAACTCCAGCGGCGGCAGGACGCCCGCGACCAGGCTGCGAGCCGAGAAGGCGCGGTGCAACGCCAACTCGCCGAGGCCGAGGCCGCGCTGCAGCGCGTCCACCAGGAGTAGTCGCGGGCGATCAACCCGAGGTCGGGACTCCGGGAATCATCCGCGCCCTGGCGATCACCCGGCCATCGACCACCTCAGTGTCGAAGACCGGCTGCGCCGCGGTTGCCGGGCCGTGCTGCACGGCGCCGTCGGTGAGCCGGAAGACGCTGCCGTGCCAGGGACACTGCACGCAGAGCCGCCCGTCGGTGCCGGTGCTGAGCTCGCCTTCGTGCAAGGGGCCGTCGGCGTGCGCGCAAGCGTCGGCCAACACGTGCACGGCGGCGCCGTCGCGCACCATCAACACGGGGACGGTCCCCACCATCTTGCGGACGGGTTCGCGGTCCACCAGGTCCGCGAGCGCACCGAGGTCGGTGCTCTCCGCGGGTGCGACATGCGCAACGTCCTGCGCGTGGTTGGCGCCCATCGCCATCCGGAAGCTGAGGTGCCCGCCGAGGCCGGCAGCAGCCCCGCTGATCGCGAAACCGAGCGCGGCGGTGAACTTGCCCGCGCTCCGCCGGCCGTTCCTCCGCTGGCGCAGCGACACCAGGTACAGCCCGGTGGCGACCGTGTTGGCCATGGCGTGCACCAACCCGACACGCTGCTGGTCGGGCATGCCGGAGCTGTAGTCGGCGGCGCCGGACATCGCGGCCGGCACACTCGCCAGCAGGCCCGTGGCCAGAAGCGCATCAGCATCGCGTCGCTCACCGGGCAACCAGTCGAGCACCACGGCGCTGGCAAAGGCCCCGATGGGCAGTTGCACCAGGGCGGGGTGCAGGGGATGACCGAGCCAAACCCCGTGCAGTGCGTCGCGCACCGCACCCGGCGGGAGCACTTTGCGCACCGCGTTCGCGTATGCGGTGGCGGGCTTGTCCAGTGCTGTCTGCTCGGCCAGCGCGTCGGCGGCGGTGTCGACCCTCATGCGGTCGCGCCCACCGTCTGCGCGGCGTGCCGGCCTTCGGCGAACTCCTCGACGATCTTCGCGCAGAAAGCGTCCAGGTCGCCCGGGTTGCGGCTGGTGACCAGGCCGTTGTCGGTGACCACCTCCTCGTCGACGACGGTGGCCCCGGCGTTCACCAGGTCGATGCGGATGCTCGGGTAGGAGGTCAGCGTCCGTCCCTCCACCACGCCGGCATTGATCAGCGTCCACGGCCCGTGGCAGATCGCTCCCACCGGCTTTCCCGCGGAGAAGAAGTCCCGGACGAAGGAGACCGCGGTCTCGCTCTGGCGCAGGTTGTCGGGGTTGACCGTTCCGCCGGGCAGGATCAACGCGTCGAAGTCATCCGCCGAAACCTCACCCACCGTCTTGTCCACGGCAAAGGTGTCGGCCGGATTGATATCGCCGTTCATGGCCTGGATCTCGCCAGCCTCCAGCGATACCAGGGTCACGTCCGCACCGGCCGCCCGCACCGCGTCCCTGGGCTGTACCAGCTCCACCTGCTCGACGCCCTTCGCGGCCAGGATGGCGACGCGTCGTCCGTTCAGCTCATTGCTCACGGGAAGAACTCCTCACTGCCGACTGTTCGCTTCCGGAGGCCGATGCCCCATGCGGAGCGCCGGCGCCGCATCGAACCTAGCGCCGCACCTCGCGGGACGCTGGACGAACAATCACCGGCCAAGAACGTTGCGACGACCCGCCATCGCCGCATCGAAGGTCAAGCTCGTCACCGCGCCATAGAGCACGTGCGGCACCACGTCACCCGCCCAGTTCGCCGCCCCCCAGCTGCGCGGATCGGTGACGCCGACTCCGGTCATCGGACCTCGGGTTCCGACCACGGCTGCACCGGCCGCGGACAGGGCAGCGGCGACGGCCCGTGGACACCATCCCGCATCGCGCGCCACTCCGTACAGCGCTCCGACAGCAACGCCGGTGAGCAGTCCGACCAGCGGCTCCAGCGCGGCCAGCCGGTTGTCCCGTTCCTCACCGTCCGCGCCGATGTCGACCTTCGCCAGATCGGCCAGGTGCAGCACCGCGCCTTCCAGTGCCGGGTTCGCCGGGCGAGCCCGCAGCGCGACATCGAGATAGGTCGCCGCATTGAGCGCGGTGGTGCCTGCAGCGCCAGCAGCAGCTCCGAGCACCACCGCACGTCTGATACTCATGGCTGGGATCCCCCGTTCGGGCAGAATGCGGTTGCGGTGCCGTGATGACAGCACAGGCCGCCCGGTTCGGCAACGAGGAGGGGCTGCCGTCCGCGCTGCGCCGGGGCGCCGGCTTGCCTAGGGTTGGCGCCATGCCGCTTTCAACTCTCCGCTGCCCCGGTGATTCTGCGCTTCTTGTGGGTGCCGTCGCAGTACGGAGCGATGCCCGAACGACCACAGCGGCACAGCGCCACCGTGTTGCGACGCCGGGGCAGCGGCACTCCGGCGCCGTCGATCAGCTCGGCCGGTCCTCGTACCAGCAGGGGACCGTCGGGGCATACCGTGATGGTGACGTCCGGACCCAGCAATTCGGCACGGTCGCGGTCGCGAGGGGTTTCCATGTCTGAAGTCCTACTCGCTGAGTCGCCGGCGGCGCCACCTGAGTCCCCGACTGCTATGCCGTTGCCCGGCCCGCGCGGCGAGCTGAGCGCCCTGTTGCTCGATGTGCTCACCGGAGGCAGCAGCGCAGCAAACTTCGCGGCGGCGGTGCGCGAGCGCGGCGGCGACCACAGCGACATCCTGGGCGACGAGGACGTGCAGCTGTGCCTCACCCTGCTCTACGAGTTGCACCTGCAGGGCCTGGCCGGGATCAGCGACGACTGGGAGTGGAACTCCGAGCTGCTGACCGCACGGGGCCTGCTGGAGCGCCCGTTCGAACAGGCCCTACGCGAGCTCGTACCCGCCCGACCCGCACCGCAGTCGGTCCAGCAAGCACTTGTTGAGCTCACCACCGCCGAGGGCGGCCCAGGGCTGTCGCGGTACATGGCCCGCACGGCGACGCTGCCGCAGTGGCAGGAGTTCCTCGCGCATCGATCGATCTACCAGCTGCGCGAGGCCGATCCGCACACCTTGGGCATTCCCCGGCTGGCCGGGGCCCCCAAGGGGGCGTTGGTGGAGGTGCAGTCGGACGAATACGGGGGCGGCCGTCCCGAGCGGATGCACTCCGCGTTGTTCGCCCGCACCATGCGGTCGCTCGGCATGGACGGCGCCTACGCCGCCTACCTCGACGTGGTACCCGCGGTCTCCCTCGCCTCGGTCAATGCCCTCTCGATGTTCGCCGTGCACCGCCGCCTGCTCGGGGCGCTCGTCGGACATCTGTGCGCCGTGGAGATGACGTCGTCGTTGCCGAGCAAGCTCTACGCCAGGGGCCTGCGCCGACTCGGTTTCGGCACCGAAGCCACCCTGTTCTTCGACGAGCACGTCGAGGCCGATGCGGTGCACGAGCAAATCGTCTGCCGGGACCTCGCCGGCGGGCTGGCCGAGCAGCAGCCGGAACGCGCCGCGGACATCGTCTTCGGCGCCGGAGTGTGCCTAGCCATGGATGAACTCGGCGGCACGCACATGATGGACAGCTGGGCAGCGGGGCGCGGCTCCCTACGCCCCGCCGCAAGGCTCACATCAAGGGTTTGACCGCCCGGACCACCGCAAGCTCCTCGGTGCGCTGGCCGACGGCGATGAGTCCCCGTGCCTCCAGCAACTGCGCCCGGCGACGCATCACCGGGCCGAAGGGCAGCGTGGCGCGCGCGGCAACGGATGTCTCCAGCCCTTCGCCCCCGAGCTGCTGCAGAGTCTCCTCCACCCCGCAGAGCGTGGAGTGCACCACGAGCAGGGTTCCCCCTGGCGCGAGCACCTTGGGTGCCTCGGCACACACCCGGTCGAGCAACGCCCGTCCGTCGATCCCGCCGTCCCAGGCGCGAGCCTGGCCGCGGGTGGGCAGGTGATCGTCCTCGGCGGGGACATACGGCGGGTTGGACACGATCACGTCGAAGCGACGGTCGGAAACCGGTGCCACCAGGTCTCCCCGGCAGGCGGTCACCCGCAGGCCCCGGACGCGGGCGTTGACCCAGGCGGTGGTCTGCGCTCGCCGACTGACGTCCACGGCGGTGACACTCGCTGCGCCCTGGCCCGCGGCCACCACGGCGAGCGCACCGCTGCCGGTGCAGATGTCCAGGACGTGCTTGCCGGCGACAGCGATCTCGCTCCGCAGCACCTCGGCAAGGAGCCAGGTGTCACGTTGTGGGGGGTATACGCCGGGGGGTCGTAACAGCAGCATCCGCCTACCGAACCATCTGCTGAGCCGTCGTGCTCGTTGAAACGTGCAACAACTACGGGTGGAATTGCGTCGCCAGGCTGAGCACCGAGGAGGCCACCAGGTCGGCGGGAAACAGATGTGCGGGATAACTTCCGCCGTCCCGGTTGATCCACGCCGTGCGCAGGCCGGCCCGATGGGCACCGTCGATGTCCCAGGGGTGCACGGCCACCAGCATCGCCTCCTGCGCCGCCACCCCGCACTGCTGGAGGGCGTAGTGGTAGGCGGCTCTGGCCGGTTTCCACACCCCGGCGTCCTCCACCGACAACAACTGCTCGAACGCGCCGGCGATGCCCGCGTCGCTCAGCAGCCGGTGGGCGACGGCAGCCGCACCGTTGCTCAAGGTGACCAGCCGGACGCCCGAATCGGCCAAGATCTGCACACCCTCCAGGACGTCGGGGTGCACCTTCAGTTGCGCAAACCCGTCCATCACGTGGGCGACGCCGTCCCCGAGGCTGCGATTGAGCTCCGCCTCCGGGAGCAGTACCCGCAGCAGGGCCGCGGCAATGTCGGCGAAGGTCTGCCCGCTGCCGGCGGCAGCCAGCGCGAACCCGTCCCGAAGCACCGAGGTGAACCACAACGGGGCCAGGGACTCGGGTGCGCCCACCTCGGCGAAGCGCTGCGCCATCGGACCGAGGTCGGACAGGGTCTCGTTGACGTCGAAGAGCATCACCTGCGGCGTGTTGAGCACCATGGGCACCTCCTGCTGGATCGGGACTCCTCTTGTACCGGCATTGTCCTCGGTGTGCCGGCCATCACTGTGAGCAGGCTTACCCACCGGTGTCGCCGCAGGTCAAGGGCGTTGTTGGACGTCTGTCCGAAACTGCGACGCGTCGGTTGTGGCACCCAGGCTACAAAGTCGGGATGCTGGTATCCGTGAGCAGTAGAAACCAGTCGCGGAGGGAGGGATCGTCTGCGTGAGCGATACCGGTGTTTTCACTGTCGACCTCGCCACCGACGCGGAGCAGCTGCGCCAGAGCATGCAGGCACGGCCCAATCCCGACGTGGCGAAGGGCGTCCTCATGGTGCTCTACGGCTGCAACGAGCTGCAGGCCTTCGCGGAACTGGTCCGGATTTCGGAGCAGGAGCAGGTGCTGCTGGCCGACCTCGCCGCTGCATTGGTGTATCTGGTGCGGGAGGACGCGCCGGAGTCCCCTGACTCGATAGATCCTGACGACAGCATCGAGGCCGACCCCGAGGCCCTCGCAGCCGCGCGGCGGGAATGGGGCGACGCGCTCGGGCGGGTGCGGGGTTCCACCGGTCCCGGCCTGCTATACGCGTGGCCCCGCAGTGCACACCGCCTGGCCGAGGCTGCCGAATACCTCGGCGAGCTGCTGTCGCCGCGCTCCCTGGTGTCCCTCGGCCTCGTCCTGCGTCCCCGCCCAGCCGAAGACGCCCGCTCGTAGCCTCGCAGGGCTCGTCTCTCAGGGCTCGTCTCAGGGCTCGACCGTTCGGCCTTCGGCGATCCATCCTCGCGTGCCACCGTCGATCGGCCGCGCGTCGTAGCCGCCTTGATCCAACGCTCCGGCCGCCTCCATGCTGCGGCTACCGCCCCCCCCCAGACCAGGTACACCGGCTGCTCCGGGTCCAGCTCGGTGCACCGTTGCGCCACGGCATCGAGGGGGATGTTGACCGCACCGGGTACGTGACCGTTCGCATACTCCTCGGGGTTGCGCACATCGACGATGACCCGTCCCTCGCCCACAGCTTCGGCAAGGTCGGCAACGGTCATTTGGCGAATCATGCACGCTCCTCGGGTCACCGCTGTGATGTCGCTCAGCCTAGTGCCACCACCCACGCAGTCGCGGCCGACGATCAATTGCGGCGACACGCGGGTCAACAGACACCCGCGCTGGTAGCCTCGGGGCGCTGATCCGAGGTTCCTGGGCATGCGTGAAACCACCGCGCAGGCGCGGGGACGCGCAGTGACCGCGAGGGCTGACGTGACCGAGATGGCAGAAGAGGCGCACCGGGAGACGTCTCGAGCGCCCGAGCCGGCGAGCGCGCCCCATGCCTCCGGACGCGCTGCGATCACGGCGGCGCTCGAGCGGGTGATGCGCTCCGCCCCCGCGGAAATGGCGTACGCGACCATCGAGCTGCATCGCCCCGTGCACGACGACGCCGGTCTGTTCGCGCTCCTGCACCGCGCCGTGCAGGTGACCCGACGGTGCGTTCCCGGCACGGAAGGGTGCAGCATCACCACCCAGTTCCGCCCGGGGTCCGGCAGCACCGCGCCGTTCACGGTCGCCAGCTCCGGACCGCGGGCACAGCAGATGGACCAACAGCAGTACGCCATCGACGACGGGCCGGCGCTGCGCGCCATCCGCTCCAAGCGCGTCGTGGCGATGGACCCCGACGAGCTGGCCAGCCAGTGTCCCCAGCTGGCGACGACCGCGATCGCCGCTGGGGTGCGCGGTTGCCTGTCCGCGCCGCTGGCCGCACCGCCGACCGGACGATCGGCGGTGGACAACGGTGCTCCCGCAGGATCGATCAACCTCTACCGCGGCGGGGACGGACGCTTCGGTCCGGAGTCCGAGGACTTTCTCCACGTCCTTGTCGAGTACGTCAGCCGTGGGCTCGCGGATTTTGCCGCGCTGCACTCAGCCCAACAGCAGACAGCGCAGCTCAAGCAGGCGATGGCGAGCCGCGGGCCGATCGAGCAGGCCAAGGGCATCCTGATGGCGGTGCACCGGATCTCCGAAGCGGACGCCTTCGATCTGCTGCGGACCGAGTCGCAGAGCACTAACACGAAACTCCACCGGGTGGCGGGTGCCTTCGTTGCGGCGCAGTCCGCACAACCCGTGGTGACCCACGACGACGGCGCGGCAACCGTGCTGAACAGTGCCCTTCGGAGTGCCTTCGACCATGCGCCCGCCGGGATGGCAATGACGACACCGGATACCGTCCTGCTCTCGGTGAATGCCGCATTCGCCCGGTTGCTCGACAAGAGCGCTGATGCGCTGGTGGGAACCCGGCTGCTGATTCAGACCCACGCCGACGATGTACCGCTGCTGCGGGAGAAGTATTGCCAGCTGCGCACGGGTTCTTCGCGGGTGGTGGCGATGACGGTGCGGCTGTGCGGCGCGAAGGGGCACCCGGTCCCCGTCCGGATCTCCGCCTGCCCGGCGTTCCCTGGCACCAGCGACAGGTCTCACCTGGTGGTGCACCTCCAGGCCACGGCAGACTGAAGACCGCGCGACCGAGCGGTTGCGCGCGGTCTCAGGAAGGCGCAGGCACCACGAGCATGATGCCGAGGTACCTGCACGCGAGGGCGGTGGGAGTCATCGCGACGTGCGCGATGGCGCTCGCCGCATGCACAGCGGGCGGCGACGTCCCACCCCCGCCATGCAGCCCGACCCAGGGCGCCGACATCGGCATCTCCGCCGACGCGAAGGTCCTCGACTACCAACCAGCCGAGCTGGACCGGTACATGTCCGCGGTACGCGCCTCCGGCGCGAGCTGGTTCCGCGTCGCCGTCGACTGGTCGCGGGTCGAACGAACCCGCGGCCGGCTCGACTGGTCGGCGAGCGACCGAGTGCTCGCCGCCGCTCAACGCCACGGGCTCCGGGTGCTGGGCCTGGTGAGTTACACACCGGAATGGGCGCGCACCCCGGCGGCCGGCCGCTCCGACACGCACGGCTACCCGGCCGATCCCCAGACCTTCGGCGACTTCGCGCGGGCGGCCGCCACCCGTTACTCAGCTCAGGTGGATACCTGGGAGATCTGGAACGAGCCGAACATCGAGGAGTTTTTCTCCCCGGCACCCGACGTGGCGATCTACACGTTGTTGCTTCGGGCCGCGTCCACCGCCATCCATGCGATCCAGCCCCACGCCACGGTGCTCTCCGGCGGGCTGGCACCGGCGACCGATACCGCGCCCGATATCTCCCCACCCACCTTCGTCGAGCAGCTGTACAGCTCCGGCGCCAACCGCTGGTTCGACGGCGTGGCCATCCATCCGTACGTGTACCCGGCGCTGCCATCGGACCCGGGCTCCGCGTCGTACAACACCTTCCAGCGGATGCAGCTGATCCGCACCTCGATGCGCACCGGGGGTGACGCGGCGAAGAAAATCTGGATCACCGAGTTCGGCGCACCCACCTCGACGGCACCCCGGGGAGTCTCCGCGGACGCCCAGGCCGCGAGCATCACCGAAGCCGTCGACCTCGCACGCCGACTCGGGTATGTCTCAGTGCTGTTCGTCTACACCCTTGTCGACGGTGGTGCGGACGGGCGCGACGTCGAGGACAATTTCGGATTGCTCACCACCGACCGCAGTTCCAAGCCCGCCTACCTCGCCGTGCAACGCGCAGCCAACCTGCACTGTCCGTGACCGGGCCGCCTGCCGTGGGTTAAGGTAAGGCAATCCTAACCCTAGACAGTAAGGCGCAGCATGAGACTGACACGACGTCGAACGAGGACCGTCGCCGCGGCAGCCACCCTTGCGGTGATCGTCGGCGCCACGACCGCTGCGTGCGGCAGTTCAGACAGCGGCTCCGCAGGCGAACAGGCCATCACCGTGTACAACGCCCAGCACGAGGAGCTGACCCAGGCCGAAGCAGACGCCTTCAGCGCGCAGACCGGGATCAAGGTCACCATGCGCAACAGTGACGACTCCGAGATGTCGAATCAGATCGCCCAAGAAGGCGCCGCCTCCCCCGCCGATGTCTTTCTCACCGAGAACTCGCCCGGAATGTCCCTTGTGGACAGCAAGGAATTGTTCGCCAAGGTCGACAAACCAACCCTCGACCAGGTTCCCGCCCAGTATTCCCCGGCCGACGGCAACTGGGTCGGCTGGGCGGCGCGGTCCACGGTGCTGCCCTACAACACCACCAAGCTCACGCCGCAGCAGCTGCCGGCGTCGATCATGGATCTCGCCCGGCCGCAATGGAAGGGAAAGATCGGCATCTCGCCCTCGGGGGCGGACTTCCAGGCCATCGTCAGCGCCGTGGTGCAGCTCAAGGGCGAGGACGCCGCCGCCGCTTGGCTCAAGGGGCTGAAGGACAACGCCAAGATCTACAAGGGCAACACCTCGGTGATGAAGGCGGTCAATGCCGGTGAGATCGACGCCGGCGTGATCTACCACTACTACTGGTATAAGGACCAAGCCGAGAACGGGGCAAACAGCAAGAACGTGCAGCTGAAGTACTTCGGCAACGCCGATCCAGGCGCCTTCGTCAGCGTGTCCGGCGCGGGGGTACTGAAGTCGAGCAAGCACCAGGAAGCGGCCCAGAAGTTCGTCAACTTCCTCACCAGCACGAAGGGTCAGCAGATCTTGTCCGACAGCAGCGCGTTGGAGTACAGCATCGCGAGCGGCGTTCCGGCCAACGCGAAGCTGAAGCCGCTGACCGAGCTCAACGCACCCAAGGTCGACGTCGCGGCGCTGAACGGCCCGCGAGTGGTTGCGCTCATGCAGCAGACCGGCCTCATCTAGGAATGATCACTCTTCGCGCAGGCGCAAGCAGGAGCACAGCGGTCCCCGCTGGGCTCCTGCTGCGCGTCTGCGCCACGGCAGTAGCGCTGCTGGCGCTGCTGCCGTTGTTCTACGTCATCGGCTACACCGTGAACGCGGGCTGGGATGAGGTGTCGCGGCTGATTTTGCGCCCCCGCACGGGTGAGCTGCTGGGGAATACCGCCGAGCTGACCGTGCTGACGATGGCCTCCTGCGCGGCGTTGGGCGTGGCGGCGGCATGGCTGGTGGAGCGCACGCGGCTGCCCGGCCGACGCATCTGGCACATCCTGCTGGTGGCTCCGCTGGCGGTGCCGGCCTTCGTCAACAGCTACGCCTGGGTGTCGGTCGTGCCTTCGATGCAAGGCCTGGGCGGAGCCTGGCTCATCGTCACCCTCTCGTACTTTCCGCTGGTCTACCTCCCCGTCGCCGCCATGCTGCGCGGACTCGATCCCGCGTTGGAGGAAACGGCGTACGCACTGGGGCTCGGGCAGTGGGCCACGTTTCGGCGGGTGATCCTGCCGCAGCTGCGGCCTGCCTTGTTCGGTGGCTGCCTCCTGGTGGGCCTGCACCTGCTTGCGGAGTTCGGCGCCCTGCAGATGCTGCAGTTCTCCACCTTCACCACCGCCATCTACGACCAGTACCGCTCCTCGTTCAGCGGCCCTGCCGCCAACAGCCTGGCCACCGTGCTGGTGCTGGCCTGTCTGGTGCTGCTGCTCGCCGAGCTCAAGCTGCGCGGCCGCGCCCGCTACGCCCGAATCGGTGCGGGCGCCCCGCGGCCGGCGACCCGGCTTCGGCTCGGGGCCCTGACCGTCCCCGCCGTGTCGGCGCTCACCGGACTGGCCGGCTTCGCCCTGGTGGTGCCGGTGGGCAGCCTCGGCTACTGGCTCGCGACGGGTACCTCGACAAAGTTCCAGGCTGCGACGCTCGGCACCACCTTGCTGAACTCGGTGGGCCTCGGCCTGGTTGCCGCCGCGCTCACCACGATGCTCGCCATCCCCGTCGCCTGGCTGAGCGTGCGCCACCACGGCCGCGTCGCCACCGTCCTCGAGCGCAGCACCTACTTCGCCAGTGCGCTGCCCGGCATCGTGGTAGCGCTTGCCCTCGTCACCATCACCATTCGTTTTGCGCAGCCGTTCTACCAAACCGGTCCGGTGTTGGTGCTCGCCTATGTCATCTTGTTCGTGCCGCTGGCGATGGTGAACGTCCGCTCGGCGTTCGAGCAGGCACCACCGTTGTTCGACGAGGTCGCCACCGGACTCGGGGTGGGCTCGGTGGCGAGGTTTCTGCGGGTGACGCTGCCGCTGATCGGGCGCGGACTTGGCGCAGGGATGGCACTGGTGTTTCTGGCGGTGGTCACCGAGCTGACGGCAACCCTGTTGCTCGCGCCGCTGGGAACCGAGACGCTGGCCACCAAGTTCTGGAGCTACAGCAGCAGCCTCTCCTACGGAGCGGCCGCTCCCTACGCTGCACTCATGGTCGCAATCTCCCTGCCCGCCACCTATCTGCTGACCCGCGCAGCCGACGAAGGCCTGCCCACATGAGCAGCCTCACCGTGCGCGGGGTGTGCAAGAGCTTTGGCCGCACCCTGGTCCTCGAGGGCGTCGACCTCCACGTCGCGGACGGCTCTCTCACAGCACTGCTCGGCGAGTCCGGGTGCGGAAAGACGACGCTGCTGCGGCTCATCGCGGGCTTCGACGATCCTGATGCCGGCACGATCGCCTTCGGCGAGGAGCTGGTCTTCGGCAACGGCCGTTCGGTCAGGGCACGCAGCAGGCGGGTGGGCTACGTGCCTCAGGAGGGTGCCCTTTTTCCGCATCTGGACGTCGCGCACAACATCGCCTTCGGCCTGCCCCGGCCCCAGCGACGCGCGGGCCACCGGGTGACGGAGCTGCTGGAGGTCGTTGGCCTCACCGCCGCCCAGGCCTCCCGGCTGCCCCATCAGCTTTCGGGCGGACAGCAGCAACGGGTCGCCCTGGCCCGGGCGCTGGCGCCGCGGCCGAGCCTGGTGTTGCTCGACGAGCCGTTCTCCTCATTGGACGCCAGCCTGCGCGCGGAGACCCGCCGCGCGGTCTCGGTTGCCTTGCGCGCCACCGGTGCGACTGCCGTGCTGGTCACGCACGACCAGACCGAGGCGCTGTCGATGGCCGACCAGGTCGCGGTGATGCACCAGGGACACGTGACCCAGCTGGATACCCCCGCGAGGGTCTACGAGTCGCCGACCGACACCGTCACGGCGACCTTCGTCGGTGATGCCGTACTGCTGCCCGCGACCGTCCACAATGGTGACGCACGGTGTGCACTCGGCACGGTCGCGCTGCAGACCCCCGCGCCGGAGGGCCCCGTCACGGTGTTGCTGCGACCGGAGCAGATCGCCCTCACCGACGACCCGTCCGCACCGGCTGCCCGAGTCACCCACCTCAACTACTACGGCCACGACGCAACCATCGGTCTGCGGCTGCTTCCCGCGGGCCCGACCGTTCTTGCGCGCACCATCTCGCGCGCACTCCCGGCGCCCGACAGCACCGTGCGCCTCGCCGTGACCGGTCCCGTCCACCATTACCCAGTGTGACGTACTTGACACGTATGGCAACCGTAACGATCATTGGCGCTAGAACGATAGCGAACCAGAAATCGTTTGGGAGCGAACGCGTTAGTTAAAGTTGCGTCCAACGCATTCGAGTGCTGTCAGGGGGTTGCGCGTGGATGCCACACCCATCGATACCGACCCCACCGGTCGACAAAAATTTCGCCTCGTCAGCGCCCGACCCGCCCGATCCCTCGGCCGACCCGCCCGCGCCGCCTTGCCGAGTGCGGCGCACTCCCGCTTCCGAGTAACTCCCGGAATCGTCGCGCTCGTCGACGTCATCGCCACCCTCGCTGTACTGTACGCCGCCAGCGTCGATGTCTCGCAAGTGGCCCTGGCCGCACTGATTGCGGTGGCCGTGCTGGACATGGAGCGCACCTACCGCCGCAGGCTCACGCTGTCGGCGCTCGATGATCTGCCCAGGCTGGCGCTCGCAGCAGCGTCCGCGCTGCTCGTCAGCCGTGCCCTCCTGCAGCATCCGGAACAGCCGCTGCCGACCGGCCTTTTGATCATGGCCGAGCTGGCGGTGCTCACCTTCGGCCGGATGGCCAGTTACGGCCTCATCCGCTCGCTGCGCCGCCACGGCCGGACCTCGGCGCGCACCCTCGTCATCGGGGGTGGCGAGATCGGGTCCCGGTTGACGTCCAATGCACTCGAGCACCGTGAGCTCGGTCTGGACCCGGTCGGGATCGTCGACGCCAATCCCATCCCCGCGACGCAGAAGCTGCGTGTACCGATCATCACGCCGGACGCTCCCCTGGCCGAGGTGATCTCCAGCTTGCGGGTGGACACCGTGGTGGTGGCCTTCTCCGAAGCCCGGGAGTCCGACCTGCTGGCTACGCTGCGGACCTGCGACCGGCTCGACTGCGAGATGCTGGTCGTGCCGCGGCTGTTCGAACTCGCCAGCCTCACCGGGGACATGCAACTGGTGCGTGACCTGCCGTTGACCCAGATCCGGCGTGCCCCGTACCGGACGCTCGAGTGGCGCCTCAAGCGTGCCTTCGACATCCTCTTCAGCGCCACGGCCCTGATCCTGCTGGCTCCGCTGCTGCTCCTCATCTCCCTCGTCGTGTGGTTGTCCGACCGGTCGGCACCCGTCCTCTTTCGACAGATCCGGATCGGCGTGGACGGGCTGCAGTTCGGGGTGCTCAAGTTCCGCACGCTCAAGCCGACCGACGAGCACGAGTCGGCCACCCGGTGGAACGTCGCCGACGACAAACGGATCGGCAGGGTGGGAAAGTTCTTGCGGCGCAGCTCTCTCGACGAGCTGCCGCAACTGTGGAACGTGCTCGTCGGCCAGATGAGTGTGGTCGGTCCTCGGCCGGAGCGGCCGCACTTCGCGGCGGAGTTCAGCCAGGCGATGGCGCACTACGGAGCACGTCATCGGGTCCCGATGGGACTGACCGGATGGGCCGCCGTGCACGGGCTGCGCGGTGACACCTCGGTGCGGGAACGCGCGGCCTACGACAACTACTACATCGAAAACTGGAGTCTTTGGCTGGACGCCAAGATCATTCTGCGCACCATTCTCGAGGTGCTCCGGCGCTCCGGTGGCTGAGACCGGGCTCGTCCTCGGCGCGATTCTTCTCCTCGGCGCCGGCGTGCTGGCGGTGTGCGCGCTGCGCGAGCGCCCCCAACGCGGCTTGATCCTGCTGGCCGCCCTCACCCCGTTCCACGGTCTGCTGGCCCTGGTGCCCGGCGGCGCCGCGGTCAGCTATTGGAAAGAGGGCTTGCTGGTACTGACGCTGCTGGCAACGGTGGTCGCACCCAAGGGTTCCCTGCGTGGCGCCGCGGGTCCGCCGCCCGCGCTGCCGTGGTTGCCGGCGATCGTGGCCCTCGCCGCGTTCGGCAGCATCTCGGCGCTGGCTACGGCCGGCCTGGTCGGCCTGCTCGCCATCAAGATCACCTTCTTCTACCTGCTGATCCTCGTGGTGCTCTGGCGGGCACCATTCACGGCCGGCGACCGCGACCACTTGGTGAGCATCCTGATGTTCGTCGGCGTCATCTGCGCCCTTGTCGGCCTGTGGCAGCAGCTGGTCGGCCCGGACTATCTGGTGGGTCTGGGCTACTCCTACAACGAGCAGGTGCGCACCGCCGGAGGCTTCCTGCGCTCGTTCAGCACCTTCAACCAGCCCTTCCCGTTCGCGCTGTACGTGATGACCAGCCTGCTCGTGGGCGGGGCCGTGGCGATGGCCGAACCGAGACGGCTGCGGAACACCCTCTTCCTCTGTGCTGTCCCGATCCTCGTGGCCGGGATGGGTGTGTCCATCGTCCGCGCGAGCTACCTGGGACTGATCGTCGGCGTGTTGTGGCTCGCTATGTACCGGTACCGCAAGCTGGCCCTGATGCTCGCCGGTGCGGTGCTGGCGGCTTCGGTTGCCCTGCTGCTAGTGTCCCCCAAGGTGCTGGCTCCCCTGTTCTCGTCGAGCAGCCTCGACCAACGCGGTCTCGGCTGGTCCTCCATCTTCGCCGACATTCTCAGCCACCCGGTGGGGCTCGGTCTCGGTGCCAGCGGCTCAGCGGCGGAGCGCATCGCCAAGGCGACCGGCCACTCGGCGACGACGACGTATCAACCGGACAACTACTACGTAAAGATGACCCTCGAACTCGGCCCGGTAGGACTGTGGCTCTTCGTTCTGGTGCTGGTCAGCGCGGCCGTGTCCACGCTGCGCGCCGCCCGCTACCTTCCCGGCCGCGACGGCGCGCTCGCACTGGGCGTGAGTGCCTCGGTGGTCGCGGCCGCAGTCGCCTCATTCGTCGCCACGTACCTTGAGATCTTTCCGATCGACGTCTATTTCTGGTTGCTTCTGGGGGTGGTGGGGTGTTCGGTCTCGCAGCACGCCGGGTGGCGGCACCCGAACGGCCAAAACGGGTCCAGTTCAACGCGCTTGCCCTCCGCCCCGGCGGCAGCGGCGTCCAGACCTATGGGCGTGAGCTGATGCGGGCGCTCGCTCCCCTGTTGCCTGCCGCCGAGCTGTCCGCATTGGTGCAGCGCGACGCGGCCGGCGAGCTGCCCGCCGACGTGCGCGCGGTTCCACGTCCCGTGGTCGCCGGTGTAGCTCGCGCCGGCCTGGCGATGGCACCGGTGTTCGCGGTCGACGTGGTCCACTCGCTGGATGTGGACCTGCCGGTAGCGTCCCGCGCGCTTCGGGTGGCCACGGTGCACGACATGTCGGTATTCGACACCCCGTGGGCGTACAGCAAGGTGCGTGGCCTCGGCGAGCGCCAACTGCTGCGGAGCTCCCTGCGCCGCGCCGACGTACTGCTGGCCGTCTCGGAATTCACCGCGGAGCGGGTACACAGCCTCCTGGGGCTCGATTGCGTGATCACACACCTGGCACCCGCACCGTGGGCGACACCGCCCGAAGCCGAGCAGGTGCGCCGGGTACAGACCAAATACGCGCTCCCGGAACGGTTCGTGCTGCAGGTGGGCACCATCGAGCCGCGCAAAAACGTGGCGCTGGTGGCGCAAGCGGCGCGGGAGCTCGAAGTGCCGTTGGTGCTGGCCGGGGCCGGCTCCACCGGTCCGGACGCCCCTGCGAGCGCGCTCGGGCTCGGCTACGTCGATGTGGCGGATCTGCCTGCCCTGTACTCCGCCGCGACGGTGGTGGCGTACGCATCGAAGTACGAGGGCTTCGCCCTTCCCCCGGTCGAAGCCATGGCGTGTGGCGCCGCGGTGGTGGCGAGCACCGTCGGGGCGCTGCCGCAGGTTGTCGGCGACGGTGCGGTGCTCGTGTCCGGCCATACCACCGAGGAGTGGGTGGCTGCGCTGCGTCCGCTGCTCGACGATGCCGACGCGCGCAACGCTCTGCGCGAGCGGGCGACGGTGGCGGCCTCCCGGCTGAACTGGGCCAGCACCGCCGAGCGCACCAAGAATGCCTACGGATTGGCCGATAGGTGAGCACGCACGGCGCGCGCCCGTTCGGCGTTCCGGCTGAGGTGGATCGCCTGGTGCTGGTCAACAGCACCGGCAACGTCTCCGGCGCGGAAGTGGTGCTGCTGCAGCTGGTGGGACTGGCGCTTGACCATGACCTCGAGGTCACGGTCGCATCCCCGGACGGGCCGTTGACCACCCGGCTGCCTGCCGCGGTGACGCACCTGGAACTCCCGACGCTGGGCCTGGATGGTCCGTCGTCGGCGCCCGGTCGGGCCTGGGCCGGCGCCCGCTTGGGCGCCCGCACGGCTCGCGCAGCACGAATCCTGCGCCCGGTGGTGTCCGTGCCGCGCGCCCGTACCGTGGTCAACTCCCTGCTCGCCCTCCCCGCGGCCCGGCTGGCGCGCCCCGCCGGTGGCATCCGCTGGCTGGTGCACGACACGGTGCACCAGCCGAAGCAGCGACTCCTCGTGCGGCTCAGCCGTGCGCAGATCCACCGAGCCGTCGCTGTCTCCGAGGCGACTGCGCTCCCCCTCCGCGAACTCCAGCTGGACGTCGCCGTGGCGAACCATGGTGTGCGCTGGCCGGTGGACGCAGCGGCACTCGCGCCGCATGAGCCGCCGGTGGTGGGAATGCTAGCCCTGCTCACCCCGTGGAAGGGCCAGCAGGTGTTCCTGGAGGCCGTGGCGCGACTGCCCGGCGTGCACCTCGAGCTGGCCGGGGGCTCCTTCCCGCACGACGACGGCTACGTATCCGGGCTGCGCCGTCGCGCCCAGCAGCCAGACCTGCGTGGCCGGGTCCGGTTCCTGGGACATGTCGAGCCCCTCGAGACGATGAGCCAATGGGACGTCGCCGTCTCAGCGAGCGTGGCGCCGGAAGCGGGACCGATCGCGGTGCTGCAGGCGCTGAGCCTCGGCGTACCAGTCGTGGGTACCGACCACGGCGGGACGGCCGAGTTCCTGGCGAACGGCGCCGGACTGCTTGTGCCGCCAGGGGATGTCCCCGCGCTGGCTTCGGCCCTGCGCCAAGCTCTGTCCGACAACGACTTCCGTCGGGCGAGCTGTGCGGCAGGCCGAGATCGCATCGCCGCGTACCACCGTCTACCGGAGACTCTGCCGGTCATGCTCAGCACACTGCTCGCGTGAAGGGCCGCGCAGCCCGGCACCGCGGGAGCGGAACGGACATCGCTTTCCATAACGGGTACAGTTCTCAGACAGTTGTCGGTAGGGCTCGCCGGCCCTCGGGATTGGGGGCAAGCTGGTGATGGAGGTCGACCGCTCGCCGGCACTCGCCCTCAACCGGCCACCCGGCGCGGCGCCACTGCGGGCGTTGTTCGTCAACGAGAACATCGGCGGCCACGCGACCGTGCACCAAGCGCTGCGACGGTGTCTGGCCCCGCGTGAGGACGTGCGAGCCGAGTTCGTCGACGTGCCCGATCCGGGCCTGCTCGGGCGGCTGGCGCGGTTGCCCGTCCCCGTGCTGGCCCGGCAGGACCTGGACCTGCAACCGCTGCGAGCTCAGCTCGCTCGGTCGCTGTGGGTGCGCCGAAAGCTGGCTGCCCGCCTCCGTAGCGCGGAGGTGGACGTGGTGCACATCTACACCCAGAACTGCGCGCTGGCCTCGTCCGGACTGCTTCGCCAGGTTCCCTCCGTCGTCACCACCGACAGCACAACAGAGCTCAACGCCTACCGCATCCCCTATCGGCCGCCGACGCGGTTCACCCCGTGGAGCGTGCGGGCCAGCATCCCGCTCGAGCGGCGGGTGCTGGATGCGGCCGATCGGGTCGTCGCCAACAGCGGCTTCGTGGCCGACTCCCTCCGCGGGACCTACGGCATCGCCGAGGCCAAGCTGACCGTGCTGCCCTTCGGGGTCTGGCTCCCACCGCCACCGCCGCCCCGGCCGGACCGCCGCCCGACCATTGCGTTCGTCGGCCACCAGCTCGAACGCAAGGGCGGCCTCCGCCTGTTGCAGATCCATCAGCGGGAGCTTCGCGAGCGGTGCGATCTGCTGCTGGTCACCACCGAACGTGTGCCGACTCTTCCCGGAGTCCGGGTGGTGTCCGATCTGAAGGGAGGCAGCGATCGCTTGTGGGAGCTCCTCCAGCAAGCCGACATCATGTGCTTTCCCAGCACCATCGACCAAGCTCCCAACGCCGTGCTGGAAGGGGCGGCAGCCGGCCTGCCCGTGGTCGCGCACCCCGTCGCCGCGATCAGCGAGATGGTGAAACACGGTGTCACCGGCCTGTTGGTGCCTGCCGGGGACGACGCCGCCCTGCTCGCGGCGCTGAACGCCCTGATCGACGACCCGGTGCGCAGGCGCGACATGGGCCGTCGCGCCCGGCAACACATGGAGCGGCACTACGACATGCGGTCGGCCGCTGAGCACCTCGTCACGGTGCTCAGGACGGCCGCCGAACACCCTTGCGATGATTCCGCCTCCCGATAACCGTGCTGCGGTGGTCCGCGGCACGGGAAGCGAGCTCGACGCACTCTTTCCAGAATGGACAGCGCTCGCGCAAGCATCCGGGCGCACGTTCTATAGCCGTCCCTGGTACTCCCTCGCCTGGTGGTCCAAGCTCGGCCGCGGCGAGCTTGCGGTGTGCTGCCTGCGCCGTGGCGGCCGGCTCGTGGCCCTGGCACCACTGCACCGCCGCCGATTGGCAGGCCAGCACGTACTGCGCCTGCTGGGGCACGGGCTGGGCACGATCGGTGAGGTACTGGCCGTGGACGACGCCGCAGCGGCCTCGCTGTGGGACGTCGTGGCCGAGGAGGCGGCCCCGCTCCAACTGAAACACGTGCGGCCGAGCGACCCGGCAATACTCGCCCTTCGGCGCCACCCTCGCTGGCGCCACCACATCGAGATCGATGACCGGTGCCCGCTCCTGCACCTGCCCCCGGGCAGCACATCGCGCCAGGTCCGCAGCGCACGAACTCTTCGCCGGCTGGCGAGCTACCGCACCGGCCTCGCCCGCGCGGGCAGCCCATTCCGGGTCGAGGTGGTCGACGACCTGCCCGGACTGAACCGCCGGTGGCCTGACATGGTCCGGGCCGCCGCGCTTGCCGACGCCGAAAGCGGCCGGCTGAACCTCCTCGCCCCACCGTGGCAGGCGTTCACTCGAACCCTGCTCGAGCGGGAAGCAAGCAACGGCACCCTCCTCGTCTTCGGGGGCATTGTCGGCGAGCGCTGGGTGGCCCACGAGATCGGCTTCCGGCACACCAGCGCCACCGTGCTCTGGCTCTCGCACTACGAACCAGCCCTCGCAGCGCACAGCCCCGGTCACCTCCTCGAGGAATGGATGGTCGACCACCACGATGAGCTGGGCATCGACACCATGGACGGCCTGCTGGGTGAGAACAGTTTCAAGCTGTCCTGGGCCAACGACGGCTACGACGTGGCGACCGTGACTGCAGCCACCGCCGGTCTTGTCCTGTGCCGGGCACGTATTGCCGCCGTAAGCACTCTTGCCGCCGCGACCCGGCGCGGTGCCGGCCGCATCCGCCGCATCGAGAGCGGAGGATCGACTCATGCATCGTCGTGACGTGGTCGCCGCCATCCTCGGGGTAGCCCTCTTGGTGACCGGATGCGAATCGGGCTCAGCGTCGGTGGGCCCCGCCGCTGAGCCGTCGGTCGGCGATGCCCACCCCACCAAGGTGCTGGTTGTGGTCGAGGAAAACCACACCCAAGCCGCGGCGCTGCGCGACATGACCTACCTGGCATCGCTGGCGAACGCCCACGGGCAGACCACGAACTACCGGGCGGTGGCACATCCTTCGCTGCCGAACTACCTGGCCATCGCCGGGGGCTCGACGTTCGGCGTCACCGACGACAAGGAACCTGTCGACCATCCCTTGTCGGGGCCGAGTGTCTTCGACAGTGCCCTCTTGGCCGGTGCAACGGCCAAGACCTACGCCGAGGCGATGCCCTACCCGTGTGCGGCGACGTCCCGCGGAGGCTACGCGGCCAGACACAACGCGTGGACCTACTTCGCCGACCCGTCGTCGCGCAGCAACTGCCAGAAGTACGACGTCCCCTCCGGCACTCCGGCCAGTGGGGCGTTACGCGAAGACATCGACGCAGGCCGGCTCCCTACGCTCGGCATGCTCATCCCCGACCTGTGCCACGACGGTCACGACTGCGAGCTGAGCAGCGCCGACGAGTGGCTGTCTCAGTGGTCACCGGCCGTGATGGCGGGTCCGGACTACCGGGCGGGGCGGCTGGCCATCGTCGTGACCTTCGACGAGGACGACGAATCCGGGCCGAACACCGTTCTGACTGTGGTGGTGGCACCCCAGATATCCCGCATCAGCAGCGCGACGAGCTTCACGCACTACTCCCTGGCCCGGTACCTTGGCGAGCTCTCGGGGGCGGCGCCCCTGCGAGATGCGCGGGCGGCACCGTCGCTGCGGGCAGCCTTCCCGATCTGAGCCGTGCCGACTCTCACTGCCGGGCCAGGTGTTCCAGGACTCGGCGAGTTGCCCGCTGGTCATGGTTCATTTCGTAACCGTCGTATGCAGCCAACTGCAACGGCGCCGACAGACACGGCACCGCCAGACCCCCGATGTCGCCGAGCACCGGAGCCGGGTCGACTGTCCGTCCTAGCATCGCATCGGCCCGGCGGACGAGCCGTTCCCACTGGGCGTCGGTGAGCAGCAGCACCTCGATCCTTCCGCCACCGGGGCTGCGGAACACGACCTTCTCCGGCGCCCACCAGCCACCTTCGCACCGCTCGGCCGCAGCCTCGTACCCCAGTTCGCCGAGCGCGGCCGCCAGCAACGGGAGATCGTCCGGTTCAGCGATCACATCGAGGTCCGAGTGCCGCCGCCGTCCGGCGACCAAGGCGTCCACGCCCCAGCCGCCCGCCAGCACCATGGGCGCTCGCGCGGCGCCGAGAGCGGCGAGGACGCGCCTCGCCTCGCGCTGGCTCATCGGAAAGAGTTTGCGCCGGATGAGGTCGGCCGTATCCTCGGAGACCAGACGCTGCGCGACGGCAAAGGGCGTCGTGCGCAAAACTTTGCGCAGCCGTAAGGCAACATTCATGCCCCATGGTGCCACACCAGCCCCAACTGCCTATGCGTCATCGAGCGAGGAGCGACTAGCTGCGCTTCGGTCACCGGTGGGCAACCCCCGCACGGCTGGGTACTGTTCTGAGCAGGGCTCGGTAGGGAGCATCGGCGATCTCGCGTGACTGACGAGGGGGTGTAGCTGTGACGCTGCCGGCGACGGCTCACCAGCCGCGATGACGACAACCGCGTCGGACAGCCGCGCGGCCGTGCACAATTCGATTGCGCTGCTGCTCAGTCGCGTCGTGGTTGCCGCGATGGGCTGGGTCGGCAGCATCATCATCGCCCGGGCGCTGTCCCCGGATGACTGGGGCATGTTCTCCTTCGTCTTCGGTCTTCTCGGGCTGCTGTCCGTCGTCACCGATCTCGGTGTCGGCCGAGTCGTCCTCGCGCGGCTGATGGACGACGACGAACATGAAGTAGCCCAGGTCGCCGGCTCCTACATCGCGCTCCGCCTTACGCTCGGTCTCCTCGGTTACCTCGTCGCCATCGGCTACGTGACCGCGCTCGGATATCCGGGGCAGGTGATCCGCGCGACCGCGGTTGCGAGCGTGGTCGTGGTGCTGGCAACCCCCAGTCACGCGCTCAGCGTGTTGTTCCAGAGCACCCTGCGGCTCACCGTCGTCGCCGTCGCGGAGGCGATGGGGCAGGCGCTACAGCTGGCCTGCACGGTGTTTGCCGCCGTCTTTGCGCCGCAGCTACTGATCTTCGTCCTGCCGTTCGTTGCGAACGAAGTGGTGCAGATCTGCTGGAAGCTGCGGGCGATGCGTCGCGGCCATGCGGGCCCACCTCCGCACCGCCGCTCGGGCACCTCGCGGTGGCGGGGCATGCTGGTCGAAGCCGTCCCGTTGACCATCGGTACGGCGCTCGCGACGCTGCTGTCCAAGGTCGATATCCTCATGCTCAGCCGGATGGACACCTTTAACTCGGTGGGCCTGTACTCGGTTGGCTACAAATTTTCCGACGCCTTGAACCTGATCTCCTACGCGGTGGCGGCACCCGTCCTCACCCTGCTGGTCCGCACCCGGGCAGGCGACGCCGACGCCTTCCGGCGCCACGCCCGCGAGACGACCCTGGCGCTGGCGCTACTCGCCGCGCTCGCTGTCACTGCCTTCTGGGCGTCGGCCCAACCATTGCTCACGCTGCTCTACGGGGCGAGGTTCGCCGACGCCACCTTCTCCAGCAGGCTCCTCGTCGCCGGTTCGTGCCTGTCGATGATCGCCTACGTGGGCTTCACCGTGCTGGTGGCCGCTGGGCATGGCCGCCTCTATCCGCTGGTCGGCGGCGTCGGTCTCGGCCTGAACGTGGCGTTGAATTTCGTGCTCATTCCACGGATGTCGTACAACGGCTCGGCCGTAGCCACGATCTTCACCGAGTTCGCGGTCACCGTGGTGATCTGGTCCCTCGTCATTCGATCAGTCCCGGTCAATCGGCTGTTTCCGCTGGCCCAGGTGCTCGGGCTGGCGCTCGCGACAGTCGCCATCGTGACGGCCAGTGCCTTGGTTAACGACGTCGTCCCCTGGCCGGTGCTCCCGCCGGTATGTGTGCTCGCGACCCTGGTCGCGGCGTGGGTACTCAAGCTGCCGGCGCTCCGGGCTGCGCCCTCGTTCCTTCGCAGCACCCTCGCAGCCAGGGCGAAGAAGCAGTGATGGTCGATCGGCGGTTGCGGCAGCTGCCCGCACGTGCGCGGGCAGCGGAGACCGCTGCGCTTGCGCTGCTCCGGCACCGCAGCACGGTGCGAGGTGCGGTGGTGCTGGCGTACCACGATGTGCTGGCCGACGACGCGGCACCATTCGAGTACGCGGTCTCCCTCCGACGCTTCCGCCAGCAGCTGGATGTGGTGGCACGGATGGGTCTGGCGGTGGTCACGCTCGACGAGATTTCCCAGCGACTCCTGGCGGGCAGGGACCTCACCGGGCGGCTCGCGATCGTCTTTGACGACGCGCTGGTGGGCGTTCATCATCGGGCGCTGCCGGAGTTGGCGGCGCGGGGCTGGCCCGCCACGCTGCTGCCCGTCGTCGATCAGCTGGGCAGCGACCCCCCGTGGTGGCCGGGTAGCCAGCGAACCATGACCGAGCCCGAGCTCGTCGAGGCAGTCCGCAACGGGGTGGGCCTCGCCGCACACGGCACCACCCATGCGTGCCTGCCCTGCTTGAGCGACCGGGACCTCACCGCCGAACTCGGCCGATCCCGCGGGTGGCTCACGGAGTTGCTCGGGCAGGACGTCGCTGAGCTTGCATACCCCTTCGGGCACCACGATGCCCGCGTCCGCGAGCGCGCGCAGGCCGTCGGCTATACCACCGGCTACACGTTTCTCAACGGCCGCGTCGTTCGGGGTGCGAATCCATGGAGATTGCCGCGGCTGACGATGCATCAACGACTCACCGCCCCCTTGTTCGCTCACCATCTCGCCAGGACAGCGGACGCCTGGCCGCATGTCGAGCAGCCGGTCGTGCATCCACACTGACGGGGCTTTTCGCTCGATACGTCGGCTGTGACGCAGACGCCTGATGGCGCCAAGTCAGTTCGCCGGTGGCGGTGCCGCCAAGTCGAACCCGCGCACTCGAACCCAGTGACTCCCACGAAGCCCCCAGAGCTCGACCTCACGCACCTGCGCATGCAGCGGCAACAACCTCTCCACCGCCTGCAGGCCCGCGGAGGTCAACCGATGGACCGGACCGATGGTCACGTGCGGGGTGTAGGTGCCAAAGGCACCGCCGTAAAGCGGGTTGCCGGGAGACCGGTTTTGAACAGCCGTGGCGAGTGCGGCGAAGGGTAATGGCTCGCGCGGTGCCAGGTAGGCGTCATCGTCGAACCTGCGGACCGCGTGAAACTCGACGTCGAAGGCTGGATGTTCGGCAAACAGTTGCGCCAGTTCCGCGGAGGCCCTCGCGCCCATAGCCGTGAGGGTAAATGGGTAAGCGACGGTCACGTGGGCGGGGACGTCACCCTCGGGATGCCCACCCAGCACGGCGATCGCCGGTTCGGCGACCGGTACGTGGACCAGCAGGGAGGTGCAGGTGAAGCCACGGAGCCGGTACACCAGCGACAGCACACTGCGCGCCACGGCCGTCACTCGCTGGTCCACGCATTGCGACCGGAAGGGCCGAGGACCGTCACCGCCGGGCCTCGGGTTCTCGTTAGCTTGTGCAGAACCATCCGCAGTCCCTCGGGGATTCGACAAGGCGGGCACAAAGCCCACGGTAAAGTGCCACTTCATAGGGTGAGCGATTAAGCATAACCGTGCATTTCACCTGGGGATGGAGTACGGCTGGAATGCGAAGTTGCCACAGCAAGGCTCGGGCTGGCGGCCGTCGTCTCGCCGCGGCCTGCGCAACGGCGCTCGTGCTGACCAGCGTGGCCTGCTCCAGCACCGTCGCAGCACCCACGGATCCAGTCACTCCCGCAGCCACGGCACGGTCGACTCCGCAACCACCCCCTGCGGCTGCTCCCAAGGTGCCGGTCGGGGTCAGCGGCGGCCATCCCCTGATGGTTCTGCCCCCTGTCGAGCTGGCGAAGGAACTCGACGCCGCCAAGGCCGCGGGGGCTCAGTGGCTGCGGGTCGACGTCGACTGGTCGCGCATCGAAAAAACTCGCAATCAGTTTGATTGGGTTAACACCGATCGCGTCGTGGATGCTGCCCGCAGCAGCCGCCTTCTGGTGCTGGCTGTCGTGACGTACACGCCCACCTGGGCGCAAGATTCGGCACTACCGGCGAACACCCCGCATGCTCGGCCGGCCAGCGCGGAGCTCTTCGCGACGTTCGCGGCGCAAGCCGCGCGCCACTACGCGCACACGATTACCTCCTGGGAAATCTGGAACGAGCCAAATCTGGACTTGTTCTTTCTCCCTCGTCCGGACGCTCGTTTCTACACCGAGATGCTGCAGGCCAGCTACCGGTCGATCCATGCGGTACTGCCGAGCGCCACGGTTGTCGGCGGCAGCCTGGCCCCCGCCGCGGATGAGCCCAATGGCTCTCGGGTCGCGCCCACCACCTTCGTGCAGCAGATGTATACCGCCGGCGCCAAGGACAGCATGGACGCCGTCGCGATCCACCCCTACAGCTATCCCGCGAACCCGAGCGATCCCGCTACCTCTGGCTGGAACACCTTCTACCGCCTGCGTTACGTGCGCGACACGATGCGACGCTACGGCGATGGAACCAAAGCCCTCTGGTTGACGGAGTTCGGTGCGCCCACCGCCACCGTCCGCACCGGCGCAGGACCAGTGCGGATCGACGACGTCCGGCAGGCCGAAATCATCAGCGACGGACTGCGATTCGCGAACGAGCTCGGAAACATCGGGCCGATGTTCCTCTACAGCATCCGGGACGAGGACACGGGCAGCCCCAACTTGTTGCTGAATTTCGGCCTGCTTCGCACCGACTTCTCGCCCAAGCCTGCTTACTCCGTGGTCAAGGAGTACACCGGAGCCCGGTAACCGTTACAGACAGTTACCTGTTGTGCGCAGGGAGTATCCCGGCGTACCGTCCGTCCGGTCTGCGAACGACTGCGGGCCCCGGTATGCACCTGTCCTGCGCAAAATGCGCACGGCGGGCTGCTGCGTAGTGATGTTACCAGAGTAATCGGAGCCCTACCGTGCGCCAACCTTTGTTGCTCCTCCTTGTCGGCGCCGTCCTGAGTGCCGCCGCTCTTGCCGGGTTCGGCACCGCAACAGCGGCCACGGCACCACCCGCACAGTCGGCCAAGATCGGCATCGACGGTGGTGGCCCGTGGATGTGGCTGTCCGATGCTGAGCTCGGCAGGGATTTGGACGCGGCTCGCAACGCCGGCGCCGGCTGGGTCCGGCTCGACATCGACTGGTCGGCCATCGAGTCCACCCGTGGCCAGCAGCAGTGGGCGAACACCGACCGGGTGGTCAACGCCGCACGCAGCCGCGGGCTCCAGGTGCTGGGGCTGACCACCTACACCCCGCGCTGGGCCCAGGACGCGAGCGTTCCGGCCGGAATCACGCACGGCAGGCCCGCGAGCGCAGCCACCTTTGCAAGCTTCGCCGCCCAGGCCGCCAGCCACTTCGCCGGCCGCATCAACACCTGGGAGATCTGGAACGAGCCGAACCTGAGCTCGTTTTTCGCCCCGCAGGTCGACGTTGGCTTCTACACCACGATGCTGCGCGCCAGCTACACCGCAATTCACTCCACAGTAGCGGGGGTCACGGTACTCAGTGGCGGTCTGGCTCCGGCGGTCGATTCCGCCGATCTCTCGTCGGTGTCCCCGGTGACCTTCCTCGAGCAGATGTACGCCAACGGCGCAGGCACAGCGATGGACGCGGTCGCCGTGCACCCCTACAGCTTCCCTGCGCTGCCGAGCGACGCCAGCACGTCGAGCTGGAACACCTTCTATCGCCTGCGGCTGATGCACGACACCATGGTGAGCAATGGAGATGGCACCAAGCAGATGTGGCTCACCGAGTTCGGGGCGCCGACCGGCACCAGCCCCCAGTCCGTCAGCGAGCAGCAACAGGCGGCCATCATCGCGGACGGCCTGACCTCCGCGCGCGCCCTCGGTTACGTCGGTCCCGTCTTCATCTACAACATGCGCGATTCCAACACCGGCAGCAGCAACATGGAGGAGAACTTCGGCCTGCTCCGGGTGGACTGGTCGGCGAAGCTCGCCTACCTGTCGGTTCAGCAGCAGGCTGCGCGCGATGCGAGTAACCCGGCCCCGGCTCCTGCCCCGGCTCCCGCTCCGGCTCCCGCCCCGGCACCTGCCCCCGCCCCGGCTCCTGCCCCGGCTCCTGCTCCCGCTCCGGCTCCCGCCCCGGCACCTGCCCCCGCCCCGGCTCCGGCTCCTGCTCCCGCCCCGGCAACAGCACCAGCACCCGCACCGACACCCGTGGCGTCGACGTCCGATTGGTGGGGGTGGCTGGTGTCGCTGTTCCACACGTTCTTCCGCGTGGCCTTCGGCGGCTGAGGGCAGCTACCGGGCTCGCTCGTTGTCCAACGCCCGGTACTGCTCAGGTTCGGGGACGGCTACCGGCTGCACGGTGCTCGACTTGCCAAGCAGTACGAGCATCGCGGGTACATCACCGTCGGTCAAGGCGCTCAGCACGCTGCGGACCAGCTTGCGTTGCCTGGAGCGTTTCGACACCACGACCAGGCCAAGTCCGGTGCTCTCCAGGTGCGCAAGGCGCCACCACGGCTGCTCGGCGTCGAGCTCGATGAGTCTCCCCACCGGCATACCTGGGCCATGCGGCCGATCGACGTCGTCGAGCATCTTCGGATCCAGGACCGGGACGCTCAGCGGCGGACAACACAACACCAGCACATCCCGACCGGCACTCAATTCTTGCATCACTAGCGTCTCCACCCGTCGGGTGTCCGCGCTGTGGCGGGACGCGCAGTCCGCGAAGCGGGCATTGTGGCGCCGGGCTATGCGACGTGCCCAGGCTCGCGACGTCGAGGCACCGAACCATCCCCGCAGCAGCACCAGCAGCTCGGCCGTCACGATGAGCACCACCAGCAGAGCGAGGGCGGCATCCCGCCACGGCTGGGGCGATACCGGGCCGGATGGGGTGACCGGATCGGCCAGGGCGCTCAGCCGGGCCAGACCGGTGACCTGAAGGGCAGCAACCTGGTCCAGTTGCGACTGGTACTGCCGTTGCAGCGTGGCGCGGGTCGGGTCGGTCGGCGGCAGTGCCTGCAACTGAGCGTTGAGGGAGTTGGCGGCGGCCTGCGTCTGCTGCACCTGCGCGGCGGTCGCATCCACCTGCCGATTGCGCGCCGCGCTGTCCAGGGTGAGCACGGCTTGTCTGGCGACGGCGGCGGCCTGATCGACACTGTCGCCGAGAACCGACACCAGGAGCAGTCCGGGTGGTGATCCTTCGCGGACGGTGATCCGCGACTTGGCCTCGGTGGCGTCCCAGCGAACCCCGGCGGCCGCGGCGGCGTTGTGCAGCACCCCGCCGTCGGAGGCCAGTGCCAGATACGGCGCGCTCACCAACGACGCGGCTGCTGTCGTGCCGCCGGACGCCGTACTCACCGCGCCGCTGTCGGCCCGAGTGGTGACCGTGGCCTCCCAGCGCTTGGGGGCGGTGGAACGCACGGCGAACACGACGGCGGCGGCCAGCACCGCGATAAGCAGGGCCGGCAGAATCACTCGCCGTAGCTCCCGGAAGTGGTGGGCCAGGTCCAGCGTCGCGGGAACGCCGTTCTCGCGCGGCTGCACCTGCTCCTCAGTTGATGTCTCGATCATGTAAGCCCCTCCTGTGCAGCCAGCAGCGCACTTCCTGCCACCCTACTGTTCGGTTGCCGGGGAGGAGCTCTCGCCGCGGAGCACTACTCGGCGGATGTGTTCGTTGGCCAGCCGACGGGCGCCACGGTGCAACAGGCTGTGGTCGCCGTCGGTGAGGACAACAAGCCGCGGGTGCAATCCGCGACGACCCAGCCGGGTGATTCCTTCGGATCCACGTTGGTCGAGAAACCAGCTGTGGTCGGCCGGCGGCAACACGGCGGTCACGGCTACACCTGAACGGAGTAGGGGCCGCAGGGCCACCTCGGGTACTTGGGTGACGCCGAGCCGGCCGAGCAGCCACCACAACGGGTAGGGAAGGTACCGCCGCAGCAGGTGCTTCCCGCGGGTGCGCAGCGAGGTATCCGGTGCCACGGGTGACTGGTTGGCGTCGATGGCGTCCTGGGCCGAGGCGATCTTGCGATCGCGGGTCTGCAGCGACCAGATGACCGGACTCAGCAGCACGGCGGCGCCGACGCCGGTCCCTTGTGCGGCTGTCATGGCCATCCAGCTACCCGAGCACAACCCGCTGACAACGGTGTCCTGCGGCGCGGTACGCACCGCATCGAGCACACTCCTGGTATCCACGGCCGACTCAGCCGAGTACACCGGGGTCAACTCGTCCGGGATCACCCGACCGCTCTCTTCGGTACCCCGGCGGTCAAAGCGGAGCACCTCGACATCGTGCGCGGCCAGGTCTCTGGCGAGCTCGACGAACATCCGGGCAGGACCGACCCGGTGTTCCTTGGACGCGCTGCAGAGCACCAAAGAGCGCGCCGGGGCGCTGCCCGTACTGCTCACGATGGCGAACAGGTCGTCCGGTCCGACCCTGCGCAGGGTTTCCACGACGGCCCGGTCATCGCCGGCTCGGTCGACCTCCGCCACCTCCCGAAGCGGCGGCAGGCGAACCGGCCCGGGTCCGCCGGTGAATCTGCCGCCCAACCACTGGGCAAGGGCGGTGATGTCAGCGTCGGGAATCCGGACGAACTGGCTGGAGACCTCGAGGAACCGATCCTGACGAGCAAGGTGCAGCTGCGCCGCACCGCTGCCCTCGATCACCGTCAGCAGGGCCCGATCCACCCGGCTGTCCGCGCGGAGCGCCACCAGGACATCCCCCGCGGACCGTTGCAGCGCCACATCGCCCAAGGACAACCCAGCGAGCGCGTCCCCTGCCTCCTTGCCAGCACCATTGCCGGAATCGACACCACGCTTTCCTGTTCTTCCTCGCCACCCACAGACATCCGGTACACCGCCATCTGTTGGCGCAGGTAAGAACGGCCGGACGCCACCGGATCCCAGAGCACCGCCGCCACCAGCGGGGCGCAGCGCTCGGCGGCAACGGCGGCCAGCAGGGCACCGGCCCGCAAACCGACGAGCGCAAGATGCTCGATTCCAGTGGATCGCAGATATTGCGCTGCGGTCACGATGCTGTCCAGCCAATGTTCGACGGCATCGGCATCGACCTGCTTGCCCGCGGAGTCACCGGTGCCCGGGTAGTCGAAGCGCAGCACGACCAGCCCGGCGGCGCACAACTGCTGCGCCAGCAGCATCATGCCGCGGTAGGAGTTGATGTGCTCCATGCCCAGCGGCGGGCAGAGCACGACGCCACCGCGGGCAGTGGACCCCTCGGGCAGGTGCACGACACCGAACAACGGCATGTCCGCGGGGCCGAACCACGTCTGGTGCACAGTCATCGGGGGACCCTCACCGCGGCCTCCGCGGTCGAGTTCAACGCGCGGACGTACCCACGGGGTGCCCCGCCGGCACAGGAGCGGTGCAGAGCGACGCTGCGTCGACCACTCGCCGGTAGGTGAAACCACGAGTCCTCCGGGCTGAAGCCGGCGATGTCGATCGATACGTACTGCGCGGTGTGGCCGGTGGCAACGGTCAGCGTCCAGCAGCCCTGCTCACTCACCGTCGCCGTGGCGCTCAGGCCGATGTCGGTCTCCTGGGCCCGCGCCGCTGGGCTGCCGAGAAGCCGCACCGCGCTGCTCAACTCCCGATCGCCGTCGTCGAGCAGGCGCACGCTCACGGCGTCGTAGGCCCGGGGGCCGAATTTGTATGCGTGGTTCAGGTCGAGGAATGCGCCGGCCAGTTCGTCGACGGAGTAGCTGCCGGCACCGCCACCGGTCAGGCTCACGTCCTGCTCCGCGAGCGTGGTACCGGCACCCGCCCGACGGTGGGCGAGCAGCTCCGGGCCTGCAGCGGCGTCGGCCGGTCGTTGAGCACGTCGATGCGCAGACCGTCGAGCCCCTCGTCGTTGATGAGCACCGCGACGGGCTGGCACAGCCGGCGCAGCACGTACCAGGGCGCCTTCGGCTCACCGGCGGAGTCCAGCAGTCCCCACCCGGCACCGGGCTCCAGGTCCCGCAGCGTCAGGACGAGTGCTCCCGCGCACCCCGAGTCGGGGCGCCGCCAGTAGCTGAAGCTGTGCTCGACGGCCTCGCACACCGCGGCTCGGCCCAGGTCGAGGTAACGCTCGGGGTCGGCCCGCCGGACCTCCGCGGGGTCGACGCCGAACAGGGTCCGAACGTAGTGGTCGCGGACGTCTTCGAAGTCCCAGGAGGCCCCGTTGTCCCTGGGCACCGCCGCCTTCCACCGCGGATGGTGTCCGGCGACCGCCGCGGAACCGAAGGCCTCGTCCACCGCCGCGCGTTCGGGCGGTGCGGAAAAGGTTAGGCACTCCGCGGCGAAACGCACCCGAGCGCTGCGCACATCATCCAGACCGCGCAGGTAAGCCCCGACGCCGAAGTAGTGCGCAATGCCGGTACCGACGTGGGTGGGGAGCGGGCCGCCGCTGGGACTGGAGCTGACGTAGGGCACCCCGGGAAGCAGCCGCTCCACGATGGCGGGAATCAGCTGCTGCACGGCAGGCACCTGGCGACGCTGGGCCGGTAGTCCCAACAGGGCCGGCTGCTGCTCGGTCTCGGAGCCGCCGCTGATCACCGCCAACGCCGGGTTGCCCTGCAGGCCGGTGCAGAGCTGTTCGATCTCCGCGCGGAGCAGTGCGGTGAACTGCTCGTCCTCGGGCGGGTCCAGGGTGGCGACCATGGCGTCCTGCCAGACCAGCAGACCCAGTTCGGCACACAGCTGCCAGAACAACGGGTGCTCGTAGACGGTGGTACCGGTGATCCGCAGCATGGTGAATCCGGCGTCACGGGCGCGCAGCAGGGTGGCACGCAGGTGCTCCGGCTCGGCGAGCAGACCCACCGGATCCAACGGGGTCCAGCAGGCACCACGGCAGAACACGCCGACCCCGTTGATCGACAGCGCGAAGCCTCCGTCGGAGCGGTCGACGGCGAGGGTCCGGAAGCCGACGCGGCCCCAGTCCAGCTCTTGCCCCGCCACGGTGACGGTGAGCGGGTACAGCGCCTGCGCACCGTAGCCGTTCGGCCACCACAGCTCGACGTCCGCGGCCACGATCTCCGCGCGCAGGGTGAGGTTCTCGCCGTTGCGCTCCAACTGCACCTGCTGCACGCTGCCCCCGACCGCCACTCGCGCCACCGGTGCGACATCGTCGGCCAGCCGGAGCCGGGCCCGCAGGGACAGCACCCATCGGCACCGTCCACAGTGGTGTGCACCGTCCTGCTCAGCACCCGCACCTGCCTCTGGGTACGCAGCTCGATGGCCTGCCATGGCCCCACCGGAGCCGCGGTCCCGGTGAACAGCGGGGCACGCCCCCACAGGCTGGTGCGCCACCAGCGCAGCCCCTGCTCGCGCACCAACGCGCTGCGCCACCGTCCCCTCGGCCGGCGCTGATGCAACAGCGGCGTCAGGGCCGCGAAGCGGAGCGCGATCGTGCTGCCCGGACGCAGACCGTCCAGTGCCACCTCGAGTCGGACGAACATCGACTCCGAGCTGGCGAGCTGGGTCTCGTCGACCCATACCTGCGCCACGGTGGCCAGCCCCTGCGCGATGAGCTCCCAAGGGCCGACGCCTGGATCGGCCACCGTGGTGACGAACCACCAGTCCTCGGCGTCATAGTCGCGCGCCAATGCGGCCGCGGCTCCCTCCGCAGCCCGCACGGCGGCGGCGGCCGTACCCGGCACCGGCGCCGGATACCACTGCGCGCCCCTGAGCTCCGGCATGTCGTGGCCGGGCGCGACGGGTGCACACCACCACTGCGTGCCGGCGAGCAGATCCGCGCTCACAGTCGCTCAGCCAGGGTGTCCACCGCCGACTCCCAGCCCCGCGCCATCGCCGCCAGTTCCTCCCCCACCGCCACCGGACGCCCTCGCGCTGCGGCCCGCGCCAACCGGAACTGCACGCTCTTGGCCCCCTGCGCCACCTCTCGGAACGATGCGGCCGCACAGTCGGCCTCGGCAACACCCTGCGCGGAGAGGTACCCGCTCAGGTCGGCCGCGAGCTCGGCACTCACCCCGCATTGCCGCAGCACCCCGAACGACCAGCGGTGGAACACCTCCAGGCCGCCGCCGCGCAACCACTCCAGGTCCCGCTGCACGCCGTGCGCCAGCGCCGCGACCGGGTTGGCGGAGGGCCGCCGGGCCAGGTGCGTCCGCGCGAGTTCGACGGCCGCCTCCGGCTGCAGCGGTGCATCCGGTCCAGCCGCACCATCTCGACATAGGGCGGCAGGACCTGCGGCGGGGCACCGTCGAGGTGGAAGACGCCGCGGAAGTCCTGCGCATCGAGCCGGTAGTAGCCGCTGTTGTGGAAGTACTCCGCGGTTCGGCCGGCGATGTCCAGGCGGTTGAGCACGATCGTGGTCTTGACGTGCTCGGTCTGGTAGCTGGTTCCGAGGGTGTCGGGCAACCAGAAGGAGTCGACCTCCACGGTCAACAGCCGCCCGGCTGCCAGCTCCTGCACGACATGCTCGGCCACCGTGCGCCACAGGTTCATCTCGGCCACCTCGATGCCGTAGAGCGTGCGCAGGTCGGCTGGCTCGAACTTGAGGAAGCTCCACTGGTGCCCGTCGAAGTCCGCACTCAGCGCGGCCGCCGTGGCGGGAACGGGATCGTGCCCGAGCGCCTGCAGCACCTCGACCCACAGATCGATGTAGCAGTTGGTCTCCGACCAGATGCGCTCGTCGGCGTGCATGGGATGACCCGCATGACTCGCCGGGTCGAGCGGCAGCAACCGCGGGTTCACCAGCCCATCCGCGAACGGACTTCACTCGGCCAGCCGCCGGGATCGAGTCCGTGGGTGCGCAGCATGCCCAGCGCGATCCGTTCCATCCCGAAGCCGACGCAGGCGCTGTGGGCGGTCTCGCCGGTCGAGGTCGTGATGGCGAAGTTCACGCCGAAGTGCTCGCGGTGGCAGTTGCACGACACCACGGCCGTTCCCTCGTCCAGCTCTCCGTACAGGCGCACCACCAGCTCGGTCTTGAGGTTCTCCGCTCGCTGGTTCACCGACAGCATCCGGCCTGCCCGCCCGAAGAACGGGTCGTTGGCGACCACCGCAGCTGCCTGCAGGCCCAGGTCAGCCAGCACCTGCAGCCCGCGGTCGACCCACGAGTTGCGGTGTTGCTCGGCCTGTTCCGGAATACCGACGACGACGAACTCGTGCATCCGGAACGCCTGCATCCGGGCCGGGTCGACGGCGGGCTCGTGCCGGAAGCAGTACCCGTAGATGTCCAGCAGCCTGCCGTCCTCGGGGAGCGCCCCGGTGAGTGAGGCGTACACCGGATGGCACGCCACCGAAACGAGCATGGTGCCCGCCGGGCTGAGCCAGTGATCCCAGTCCCCGCCCTCGGCCCGGGCGGCGAGCAGCGCCGCGTGCGCGCGGTCGTCACCGGTGAAGGTACTGATGGCACCGGTGAGGTTGGGAAACGAGGCGATGTAGTCGGTGCGCTCGAAGGTATCCCTGGCAAAGACGGGGGGAAAGCGGTACCGCTCGGCGGCCGCTCCCGGTCCTGCCGCGCGCACCACCGCGTCGATGCCCTCCACGATGTCCTCGAAGGTCCCGGAGCGCCCGTACAACCCGGGCACGCCGCTCGTCACCAACAGCCCGGCGTCGACCAACTGCCGCCGGAAGTCGGCTCGGGCCTCGTGCAGCAGTGCATCCGAGCTCATCAGGGGCCCCGATGGACGAGCACGAGTTGGGCGTTGTTGGTGAGGATGCGATCGTTGTTCACCATCAGGGCCGCGCCGTGCGCGTCGCGGAGCTGCCTACCGAGGCGGTATTCGTTGTCCTCCCGGTAGGCCGAGATCCCACAGATGAGCATCGCCTTGCCCACCGCCTCGACCACCAGGGTGGAAGCGGTGACCTTCAGGTTGTTCATCGGCAAGGAGAACCCGATGCTGCTGAGGCCCTCTGATCCGGGCGCCAGCTCGTCGAAGCGCTGCGCGGCCCCGGTGACCAGGTCCGTGAACTGCTGGATCAGGGCGGAGAGCTCGACCAGGCGGACCGCTCCCGGTGGCACCACCCCGGGCTTGCGCCGGGCGGCGGACTGCACGAACTTACGCGCCTTCTGCGTTGCGGCGCGGGCGATCCCCAGCCAGACGTGACCCCAGAGGACGTGGGAGCTCGGCAGCATGGTCTGCGCGGAGATGTCGGCGTACGGAACATCGACCACCATCTCGGCCGGCGCCTGCGCCCGCAGGATGAAGCCGGGGCTGCACGTCGCGCGGAAACCCAGTGTGTCCCAAGTGCTCGTCGGCTCGAGGGTCAGGTCCTCGCTGCGGCAGACCACCAGCACCTGGTCGCTGGGCGGGCTGTCGACGGTCCGGCGGGCGGTAGCCAGGATGGCGTCGGCGTACATCCCGTAGGAGATCACCGGCGCGTTCTTGCTCAATGCGATGCGATCGCCGTCGGGCTCGACGGCGCACGAACTGGACCGGACGTCGCCGCCGATGCCGATCTCGGTGGTGGCCGAGGCCAGCAGGATCTGCTCGGCGACCACCCGGCGCAGCAGCTGCACCAGTGGCTCCGCACCGGCATGGCGCACCAGGCTGAGCACCTGGATCTGGTGCATCGCAAAGATCATCGCCGTCGATGCGCACTGCTCCGCGATCACCCGGGTGATCGCTCCTACCTCGGTGAGCGTGCAGCCCTCCCCGCCCAGCTCGACGGGAACGGCACAGGAGAGCAGTTCCGCCGCCCGCAACGCATCGATCGACTCCCGGGGAAACCGGGCCGCCCGATCCACCTCGTCCGCCCATTTCGCCGCCACCGCGGCGGCGGCTTCCGCACGCTCGACCGGGGTGCTCATCAGCCGGTCGTCAGCTCGTCGATGGCGCTGCCGATCGTGGCAACGCTGGCGAACGTCGACTTGCGCAGCAACCGGTCAGGAAACTCGATGTCGAACTCGTCCTCCAGCGCGAGCATCACGTTGACGCTGGCGTGTGAGGTGAGCCCCGTGGCGTACAAGTCGTCCTCCGCGCCCACCTGCTGAGCATCGACCGACAGCCGGCCGTGTTCGTGCAGCACTGCCCGGATCGCCGCTTCGTGCTGGGTGGCCAGCTCGTTCTGAGAAACTGTCTCGTTCATCGGCTTACTACCTCTACTTGTGCGTGCACCACGGCCATGGCGTAGTCGGCCTCATGAGACAGCGAAACGTCGAAGTCGCGCAGGCCCTGTTCGTCGGCGAGCTCGGCGGCGCGACCCGACAACACGAGCTCGCACCAACCGACGGCACTGCGCCGTACCTCGATCGAGGGCCACGGCAAGGGCTCGTCCTCGGCACGGAGGATCTTCACGGTGGCTTCCTTGGCTGCGAAGCGGGCGGCCAGTCCCGGTGCGCCGGCACCGCTACTGGCCACCTCGTGATCGGTGTACACCCGGCGCAGGTAGCGCCCACCGAATCGGGCCATGCTCGCGCGAACGTCCGCCACCCCCATCAGGTCGCAGCCGACTCGACACGTCGCAGACACGTTGGGCTCCCCCCAGATAAGGCCTGATGTCACAGTATGTCCAACTTAGCCCGCGCGGTAGCGCCACTTCTGCATCCGAAGTCCCAAGTGCGCGCGAGGATGCCGCTGCGTTAGGGCCGGCCGGCGCCGAGGTAGGTCCAACCGTGCCGCCGCCACTGCTCGGGGTCCAGACAGTTGCGGCCGTCGATGATGACCTTTGCCCGAACCTGGTCGGCCAACAGCTGCGGGGAGAGCTCGGTGAACTCGGCCCA